>MAAC01019218.1_pt1 | contig 204554 bp, 182 predicted proteins | sample 1115981 | NCBI WGS metagenome assembly MAAC01 (sample SAMN04961126, study PRJNA320927) | seawater metagenome | isolation source: sample BD02T64 sea water enriched with oil for 64 days | place: USA:Gulf of Mexico | collected 2013-07-27 | reverse complement strand
ATAGATTCACTAAACAATAAACAAATTATGAGAAAAACAATAAAATTATTTAGTATACTATGTATAATCGCAGGCTTTACATCATGTGATGAAAGTAGTGACTTAGGTTTTGAGCCAACTCCAGAAGTTGGATGGGTACAAATTCCGGGAGACGGTTATTATCCTACAGTAATTGAAAGTCATCAGAGCCTTCAAGAAATTATTCGTGTTGGAGTTGATATTCAAGTGCCGACAACGAGTAGTGATTTAACTATTAGTTATAATCTAGTGAGTGTTTCTGGTTTAGATCCAAATATTAATTTTTCAAATTCTGGATCCATAGTGAGCCCAGCAGGAGAAACTGGATATATGGGGCCTGATAATAGTACAGGAATCGATTATGTGTATCTTCCAACAATTGATTTGGATGTTTCTGAATTGCCAACATTGACAGAACCAATGGTCTTTGATATTGTTTTAACAGCTACTAGTTCAAGTAGTATTTCTGTTGGTTTTAATGATGAAAAACCAATAACTCAAAGAATTTCTATTTGCCCATCTTTCGATGCTGCGTCTGGAAATCTTCTTGGAGATTATGTGTTAACTGTACCAACTGGATTAGGTTCTTTTGGAGTTGTATTTGAAGATGATCAAATTGTTTCTATAACGGAAGGTAATAATGGTTCTTTTAGTAGAGTATTTGAAGCCGATTACTTGCCAGCTATTGGTGCTGGAAACCCAGTAGTTCCTGTGGAATTTGTACTAGTTGATGGAGGTAATATTACTGTACTTGATGGTATTGCTTCAGGTCTAGGATGTGCATCTGAAATTATTTTAAATGGAGACCCTGGTAACCTTTCTGCGGCGCCTTGTGGAGATACTGTTATAGTATTAAATTTATTAGATTTCGCAGGCGGATCTGGTGATTGTGGTGTAGCAGATGAACCAGTTACAATTGTATTGACAAAAGTGTAGTATGGCCAATAGAATATTACATTATAATCCTCAATATAAAAACAGCTTGGTTAATTCATAAATATAATATTGTTCGATTAATAAAAAAACTATATTCATTTACCTAGGTTTGGTTTTATTTATTGTGTTTTTATAATTAGTTTCAAATATGGGTGTTGTTTTTAAAAAGATTCAACACCCATATTTTATATAAAATAATCTGATTAAATTGGTTTCATTTATAGAATGAATCAATCGTAAAAGGACTAGACTTAAAGAATTACACCTTAGAATGGAAAGAAACGTTTATAACTTTTAATTTATAAAACTAAAAGAAGAAAAATGTAGTTTATTTGTTGATCGTTATCAACAAGCCAAGGAAAAAGCGATTAATATTAAGGATTAAAAAACACCTTATATTGGCACGCCCGCCTGCTATGGAAATGGATGTAGCTAGGAATCTTAATATTCAGATAGATAGTGTTTTTGCAATGGAGGAGGAAGCAAATAGGTGTTGTAGAAATGTTATTACGCACTTTGTCTCTGATGAATTGAGTATTTCATCCAATTTGAAACATAAACAAAACAAGCCTGTAATTGGGTTTTACGGCGCGGCTAAATAGAAATTTCATAAGAATTAGGTTGCGCTTCTTATTAATACCGTTTATTGGACTATGAGTATAAACTTTAAAGTTGGAAACTGATCAAGACGCAATTGGTTATAAAAAGGCAATAGGAATGAGTCCTAAACAATTTAAAGAGAGTTACCATATTAAACAGGATTGATAATATTATTTTAAATTAAATCTTAGTTTTTATAAATTAACAAATTCATAAAAGGTGTTATCAAAATAAGGTTATCCATAAATCCCAATAGAAATTGAGAATTAGCATTTTAAAAATTGATTTAAAATTATTAGAAATGTGCTCTACATTCTGAGAGACAATATCAAAATTTTCTTGGTTAACTAGTGTTATTCTTATTTAAACATACTTATTTTAGTTTTGTTGGGAAAAGGTTGGGAATTATAAAAATAAAAAACCTCAATCTATTCATAATTAAATAGTTGAGGTTTTCATTTGTACTCAAGGTGGGAGTACTATTAAGCCAATTAGCACTATCCCCAACTTCCCTAAATCTGGGATGTATATACACCTAAGCCTTATATAACAGTAATTACACGTAATTTTAATGTTTCATTTAATTTGGTATAGTTTTTAATAAATTGGATTTTACCGTACAAGTACCGTACAAATACATTATATTTGTTATAATATATAATCCAATATGGCATCTGTTAATTTTTTATATAGGTCAACCAGAAACAAATCAAATCTTACCTTAAGGTTGTTATTTAGATTTGAAGAGCAAGACTATGTTTATGGCGCTAAAACAAAACTTCAAGTAACTTCGAATTATTGGGAAAATGTTCACTTCAAGAAACACATAAAAGATGTTGATGATTCTAATACTCAGTTAGAAGTTAAGACAGAATTAAATAAAATAAGTAGCCAAATTTTAGATACATTCAACAAGACTAATCCTAGCCAAGTGAATAAGGGTTGGCTTGAAAACCAAATTAATGAATATTACAATCCGCGTGTTAAAATCAAGATTCCAATGGAGTTAGTTAAGTTCCTTGACTTCTATAAAGACTATCGTGCAAATGAATTAAAAGAGAGAACAGTTAAAAATTTGAAAGTAATTCAGAATAAACTAAAGCGATTTGAGATTTATAGGGATAAGGTCATTTTAATAAAGGATATTAATGATCAGTTCAAAAACGAATTCGTTAATTATTATAGGCTTGAAAAATATTCTCAAAATACAATTCAAAGAGAGTTTTCATATATAAAAACGTATTGCAGATATGCTCGTTATTTAGGTCTTGAAACTCATCATCAGTTAGATTTTTTAACAATAAAGGCTGAAAAAGTTGAAAAAATATATTTAACGTATAATGAATTAGATACTATTCAAAATATCGCCAAACACAAGCTAACTGAAAGCCTAGAAAACGCTAGAGACTGGCTAATTACCAGCTGTTTTACTGGGCAGCGTATTTCAGATTTCATGAAATTCAATTCTAAACAAATTAGGATTGAGAATGACAAACATCTCGTTGAATTTACTCAAACCAAGACTGGAAAAAACATGACTATACCTTTACACCCCAAGGTTCTAGAGGTTTTGTCAAAAAGAGATGGAGAATTTCCAAGACCTATTTCAGATCAAAAGTATAATGATTACATAAAACAAGTTTGTAAGATTGCTGAAATCAATGAACGCATAGCTGGAAGCAAAAAGGTTAAGGATGAAGATCTAAATAGTAAATATCAATATAGAAAGGAAACAGGGAAATTTGAAAAATGGGAACTAATTACTTCCCATGTCGGAAGAAGATCATTTGCTACCAACTTTTACGGAACAATACCAACTTCTTACTTAATATATGTTACTGGACATAGTACAGAGCGTATGTTTTTAAACTACATAGGCAAAAGCAATAAGGATTTAGCAATGGAACTTACTAATTATTTTTAATCAAGCTTCCAAATGACTATTATTAACAAATTGCAATTCCAACTATCCAAAATCAAGAGAATTTTAGACTTAGAGAAAACACGAAGAGAATATACTTATGATTATTTTATTTCTGATAATGAGTGCAAGTTTTTGGATATTTTCGAGCTTCAAAATTATCTATCAGAAACTCCAATTCATAATACAGTTTTTTTACGAGGTATTAATGAACTTTGCTGTTCCATAATGGATGTATATAATGATGACTTTCGAAAATTAACCATTAAAACTATAAAGACAAAATCCACTATTCTTTCGCAAATAGGTTATGGAATTGACTCATTTGACTTTCATGCCTTTTTAGTTACTGAAAATAATATCACTTCTTTTAAAAGCATTAAAAGAAAGGAATTTTTTGTACAGAAATGTGTATTTAAAGAACGTAATATTTTATGGATTGCAGATAGATGTAGCAAAATCCTAAACTCCATAACAGCTGCCTATCCTGAGAGTTTTAAAAATCAAAGTAAATCTAAAAATGATAAAATCTTCGCATGGTTCGAGGTTGGTGTATTGTTTGCCTCGGGTGAAATGGATATACTTATTGAAAAACACAAGAGTAATGCCACTCGAATTGCAAAAGAAAGATTTGGGGAAAATTGGAGTAAGTATCGCCCATACATATCTGATAGTATAGGCAATATAACTAACGGTGATAAAAATATTTTCTCAAGGAATAATAGACTTTTAAAAATTGAAAAGTATTGTTTAGAAAATGATATCCCTATCACTGAATATTTCAGCAAGCAAATCAAGCCCAAATAAAAGCAATTCAAAAAACGGTACTAAAACGGTACGGTACCGTCAATTGGTACCAAGATTTTCTTCTGAATTTTACCTCATAATTTAAAACCTATTATTATGAGCATTTTACAATTTATTCAAACAACACCTACTGAATTAGCCAAGCTAATTAGTGATGGTGTACAAAATCAACTTCAAGACTTCAAAAAAGACCTTTTAACCCAAGAAGTAAATGATGAGCTACTAACAAGAAAAGAAACTTGTGAATTCTTAAAAATTGATTCAAGTACTCTGTGGGCTTGGACTAAAAAAGGAAAGGTTAAATCCTATGGTATTGCCAATCGCAGATACTATAAGCGTAGCGAATTAATGGAAAGTTTAAAACTTGTAAAAAGATAAATTCATGAAACTTAAAGATATTGTTGGCCCAAATAGATATGAAGAAAACCCGTTCAATAAGGAGGATCATGAGGAATTAAAAAGCTATTTAACTAATTATTTGAAACAAAGACCATTTACTCTTATTAATCTTCAAAATATGTTGTATTGCCCAGACAAATACATAGAAAAAGCGTTTAATAGCTTAATTAAAGAAGGAAAGAGTAGAATTGTCCCCCAATTTTTGAAGAATGAACTACGTTCAAAAAAAATTTGTAATCTACATAATAATCAAACTTATTATACTACCAACACCCAATATCATAGGTTAATTGACTCAAAAAAAGAGTCACCAACAGATCTAGTTATAGACGTCGACAACGACCCAAAGACACAGTTATTAGCCAAAAAATTAGACGGTTTATTGGTTGACAACAAAGAGGAGCTTAAACCTCCTCCAATTGCTTGGAAAATATCTGATAGGATTTTAGGAACATTAGGTAATTTTTCTATGATTATTGGAAAAGCCAAGAGCAGAAAATCATTCTTTATTAATATTGCTATTTCATGTGCTATATCAAATGACAAGATTCTTAACAAGTTTAAAAGCCATTTACCAGCTGATAAAAATGAAGTGTTGTATTTTGATACCGAACAAGGCAAATACCACGTTCAACTAGCCTTAAAACGCATTTGTAAGCAGACAAATATAGATGAGCCAAGTAATTTAAAGGTATATGGTTTAAGAAGCCTAAAACCAAGAGAAAGACTCGAACTAATTGGATTTGCAATCAATAATAACCCTAATGTTGGATTTGTAGTTATAGACGGCATTAAGGATTTGGTCACATCCATTAATAGTGAAGAGGAAGCGACATCAATTGCTAGTAGTTTATTAAAGTGGACTGAAGATAGAAATATTCATATTGTTTGTGTGCTTCACCAAAATAAAGGAGATGCAAATGCAAGAGGTCATATTGGAACTGAATTAGTAAATAAAGCAGAGACCGTTTTGTCCGTAACTAAAGCAGAAGCTGATAAAGAAATTTCAGTTGTTGAAGCTGTTCAAACAAGAAACATTGAACCAGAACCATTTGCCTTTATTATTAATGAAGCTGGGATACCAATACTTATAGAAGATTATGTTTTTAGAGTAGAGACAAATGTAAAACAGAAAAATGATTTAATTTCCATGACTGAAGGAGAACAATACGATTTGCTTATAGACATATACAAAATTCAAGATCTGTTTACATATTCCGAACTAGTTCAACAAATAAAGATAATAGCAACTCGGAAATTCAATAAAAATATTGGAGATAATAAAATCAAGTTATTTATTACACAATGCAAAAATGAGAAATGGTTAATTCAAGAAAAAAAGAAAGCTCCTTATAGTTTAGGTCATAGATCAATCACTAAAATTAACCCAGATCCGCATGAAGATGGAATTGATTTTTAGTATTATTATAGGTTTAGTTTAAGCGTATATATACGCTATTAAACTGTAAACCGATAAATGTTAGCAATTTAGGTTTAAGTTAGAGTATCGGTTTAAACTGTAAACTTATAAGTAGGGATGCATAACACTTCAAGATACAGTTGAATACTTATATGCTAGTTGAAGTGTGTCTTTGCTTATCTTAAAACAAAGGTTCAAAACATGAAGTTTGAATTTGACATAAAAATCACTTCAAAAAGTCGGTATTTTAAGAAATATTCACAAAAAATCCTAATTTTCTTACCAACAAACCCAGTGATGACGCGAGTTAAGGGTGGCTGTGTGTATTGTAACATATATATATGCACATTAATTGAAATTAATGACATTAAACAGGTTGTTTATAACAAGCTTTTTATATCTTTAAATCTCCCTTTTAACAAATTCTTGTTGACACATAATTAATAGAAGAGGAACACTAATTCCTGTTATCCATGTTATTGCATTGGATAGTGAGAATAATGTTTCCTTTATAACACGCTATGTACAAGGTCGAAAAAAATGATAACAGGAAAACCGAGAAATACAAGTCAATTTGTTTCAGAACTTGAAGCATTCTATTCCACTGATTATTATGATGGTGTCTATTTCGATATTTATCGATTTAAGCAATTTTTAATTGATTTTGAAAATCAACTATTAAAAACAAATAAGAATATTATAAAGGAACTAGAAAAAGAGGAACCTGATATAACAATATCAATGATGAGAGAACCTCATATTGACAATACTTTAAATCGCTTTCCGGAAATCCTAAAGAAAAATTCTTATATAACAGTATATGCATATTTAGAAGCTAAACTTTTCGAATTAATAAAATTAATTGAAAAACATTTCCCTAAAAAAATGACTTTTAAGGATTATATTAAATCAGTTCCGAGAACAAAGTCAAAAGTTGTCATGATGTTAAAATATTTTGAGGATATATTAAAACTTACTTTCGATTCTAAAAAAGAGATAGATAAATTTGAAAACTATAGATTTATTAGAGAGTGCATAGTTCATTGTAATTCTGATATTTCAATTTCAAAAGATAAAAATAAGATTGACCAAATAATAAAAAAGACGTCAGAGTTGAGTAGTAATGACAATATTATTCAAATTAATGATAATTCTTATATTTTACAATTAGCTGAATTAACTAACGAATTATTCAAAAAATTAATTCAAATCGCATCAATTGAACTTAATAATATAACACCCAGCACATAACAACCTGTATATTTCATCACACCTATAGCACAAAACACATTTTTAATCTAAACACATTATAAATTAAAGAATCTCCTTTGAGGGTAAGTCTTTTTTCATACCTTTAAGTTCTCCCTTTTACGGATTAATTGTTGACACTTTAATCGGATAAAAAATCATTAAATAAATAGAAATAGTTCTACGTGAACGAAGCCCAAACGAGAAAACAAATAATTGACGGAAGGCTTGCTGATGCGGGCTGGAATATCAATGACCAATCTCAAGTGGTTATTGAATATGATATTAGTGTAGGGTTGCCAGATGGAGTTAATGAAGCTCAAACGCCGTATCAAGGACATCAATACTCAGATTATGTTTTAATTGGCAAAGATGGGAAATCGTTAGCAGTAATAGAAGCTAAAAAGGCAAGCTTAGACGCAAACATTGGAAAAGAACAAGCCAAACAATATTGCTACAACATACAATCGAATGAAGGCGGAAATTTACCTTTTTGCTTTTATACCAACGGCCATGAAATATTCTTTTGGGATTTAGATAATTATCCTCCTAGAAAAGTTCATGGTTTTCCAACAAGAGAAGATTTAGAAAGATATAACTACATTCGAAAAGCTAGAAAACCATTATCAAGTGAGTTGATTAATACCAAAATTGCTGGGCGGGATTATCAGATTAGGGCAATCCGAGCAATTATGGAAGACCTAGAAAGGAAAAGACGAAAGTTCCTTTTAGTTATGGCTACTGGAACCGGAAAAACCAGAACCTGTATTGCAACCGTTGAGGCCTTAATGCGAGCAGGTTGGGCGGAAAAGGTCTTATTTCTAGTTGATAGAATTGCTTTGAGAGATCAAGCTCTTGAGGCTTTCAAAGAACATCTTCCAAATGAACCTAGGTGGCCGAAGCAAGGCGAAAAGAATATAGCTAAGAATAGGAGAATATATGTTTCTACTTATCCAACAATGCTGAATATTATTCGCAGTGAAGAAACTAGTTTATCACCTCATTTTTTTGACCTAATTGTTATTGATGAAAGCCATAGAAGTATTTACAACACCTATCAAGAAGTGTTAGATTACTTCAATACAATCACACTTGGATTAACAGCGACTCCAACAGATGTGATTGACCACAATACGTTCAATATATTTAATTGTGATGACGGAGTGCCAACTTTCGCCTATTCCTATGAAGAAGCCGTTAATAATATACCCCCTTACTTATGTAATTTTCAAGTAATGAAAATTAAAACAAAGTTTCAAGAGGAAGGAATTAATAAGAGAACTGTTTCTCTTGAAGATCAAAAAAAATTAATACTTGAGGGAAAAGAAATTGAAGAAATTAATTACGAAGGAACTGAACTTGAGAAGAATGTAATTAATAAAGGAACAAATGCACTCATCGTTAAAGAGTTTATGGAGGAAAGCATTAAAGATCCTAATGGAGTTCTTCCAGGTAAAACCATTTTCTTTTGTTCTACTAAAGCACACGCAAGAAGGATTCAACAAATTTTCGATTCTCTTTATCCTGAGTATAACGGTGAATTAGCTAAAGTGTTGGTGTCTGAAGACTCTAGAGTTCATGGTAAAGGAGGACTACTTGATCAATTTAAAAAGAATGATTTGCCCAGAGTGGCGATAAGTGTTGATATGCTTGATACAGGAATTGATATACAAGAATTGGTAAACCTTGTTTTTGCAAAACCAGTGTATTCATATACCAAATTTTGGCAAATGATTGGTCGAGGGACAAGATTATTGGATCCAACTAAAATGAGAACGTGGTGTGCTGAGAAAGATGTATTTCTAGTTTTGGATTGTTGGGATAATTTTGACTATTTCAAACTAAATCCCAAAGGCAAAGAACTTAAAGCACAAATACCAATACCTGTTAAGCTTTTCGGATTACGCTTAGATAAAATTGAAAGAGCTCAAGAGATTGGAGAAACTGAAATTGTTTCATCCGAAAATCTAAAGCTTAGAAAGCAAATTGAATCACTTCCTCAAAACTCAATCGTTATAATGGAAGCTAAAAATGAGCTTCAGCGTTTAGAGGATGAAAACTTTTGGATTAAACTAACGTCAGACAAAATTGAATTTCTACGTTCGGTAGTAAAGCCTTTAATGAGAACCATCTCAGGTGAAGATTTTAAAGCCATGCGATTTGAAAAAGATGTGGTAGAAATTTCCTTGGCTGGACTTACTGATGATAAAGAGAAGTTTGAAACATTGAAAGACGGTTTGGTTGAGAAGATTTCCGAATTGCCTTTATCTGTAAATATTGTAGCTAGAGAAAGAGATATTATCACCGACTCTCAAGGCAACAAATTCTGGTCAACTATTTCAGAAGAGAAATATGATCAACTTATAGAAAAACTTAGTCTACTAATGAAATTTATTGACTCAAGAACTTCTCCTCTAGGGCCTGACAAATTTGATTTTGCAGACATAACAACAAAAAAAGAGTTTGTAGAATTTGGACCACATAATGAAGCGATAAGTATTGTGAAATACCGTGAAATGGTTGAGGAGAAAATACGAGAATTAACGTCTACTAATCCAATCTTACAAAAAATTGAAAATGATGAAGCTATAACAGAAGATGAAGCAAATGAATTAGCCATTAAATTACATGAAGATAATCCACATATCACTATTGATTTATTAAGAAGAGTTTACAATCATAGAAAGGCTCAATTCATACAATTCATACGTCATATTTTAGGCATAGAAATCCTTGAAAGTTTTCCTGAAACGGTGGCCAAGTCTTTTGATTCATTCATTCAAAACCATAGCTACCTTTCGGGCAGGCAATTACAGTTTTTAGATTTGCTCAAAAGCTTTATCCTCGAAAAAGGCGAATTGCATAAAAGAAATTTGATTGAATCACCGTTTACTATGATTCACCCAGAAGGAATAAGAGGTGTTTTTAGTCCTCAAGAGATTAACGAAATATTAGTATTAACAGATAAATTACTAGCAGCATAATGTTACAGAACAATCCAAAATTAAAATCACTTATTGTTGGTCTATGGGATACTCTTTGGAGTTCAGGAATAGCAAACCCACTCACAGCTATTGAACAAATATCTTATCTACTTTTTATCAAAAAATTAGATGAAAATGAAAAGAATGCAGACAAGAATATCAATGAAGGATATTGGAAAGAAAACGAGTATAAATTCAAATTTAGAGGAGAGTATACCCCTTATGTAGATGTTGCAAAACTAGAAAAAGAATATAAAAAATCGAACGATAAGTCAAAATCCATCGAAGAAATAATAGCTGAAGCACGTAAACCCCGAAACAGTGAAGAGTTGAGATGGGGTTATTTTAAAAATATGCCTGCTGATTTGATGCTTGACCATGTCCGTAACAATGTTTTTGAATTTATCAAAACATTGAATGGTGATACGTCTTCTTTCACTAAACATATGGAAAGTGCAAATTTTGAACTCAGAAAGCCATCACTTTTAGTTGAGGCTATAAAAAAGATAGACGACATCTACATTGAGATTGAAAAGGATGCCTCAGAAGGTAAGCAAACCTTTCAAGACATTCAAGGGGATGTTTATGAAATGTTGCTGAGTGAAATTGCTTCTGCTGGCAAAATGGGTCAATTCCGTACACCAAGACATATCATTAAATTGATGGCTGAAATTGTAGAACCGAAATTAGGAAATAGAATTGCTGATCCAGCATGTGGTACTAGTGGGTTTCTATTAGGCGCTTATCAATATATTCTCACTGATTTAGTAAGAAAAAAGGAACCTAAAAAATTAACTATTGATGAAGATGGTTTTGAAAGTGGTGCTATTTCTTCTGTTTTAGATAAAAAAAACAAGAAAATATTAGAAGATGGCTTGATAGGTTTTGATATTGATGTTACCATGGTTCGGTTAGGCTTAATGAATCTGATGATGCATGGAATCGATAATCCAAATATCGATTACAAAGATACCTTAAGCAAATCTTATAATGAAGAAGCTAGTTATGATATTGTTCTGGCTAATCCACCTTTCACTGGTAAATTAGATAAGGGTGATATTAATCCTGATTTAAAAATTGAAACCACATCAACTGAATTGTTGTTTCTTTCTAGAATCTCAAAAATGCTTCGTGCTGGTGGAAAAGCGGCCGTCATTATTCCAGAAGGTGTTTTGTTTGGTAGTTCAAAAGCACAAAAAGCCACTCGTGAAATCTTGCTTAAAGACAATCAACTGGAGGCTATAATATCATTACCTGCAGGTACTTTTAAACCTTATACTGCAGTAAAAACGTCTATTCTTGTTTTTACTAAGGTAGAAGAGGACAGTAAAGACTGGCATACAGAAAAAATTTGGTTTTATTCAATTGAGAATGATGGTTACTCTTTAGATGATAATCGCAGAAAACTTAATGAAAATCCACTACCTGATGTAAAAGTAGCTTTTGGTAAAAGAAGAAGAGCAAAATATGAAGATAGGAAGAATCACTTCTTTGTTGAACTGAAAGAGATTCAAGACAATGATTTAGATTTGAGCTATAACCGTTATAGAGATTACGAATACATAGAGCAAAAGTATGATCCACCTAAAGAAATATTGACCAAACTAATTGATTTAGAAAATGAGATATTAGAAGATATGAATGAATTAAATAGTATGATTGAATGAATACAAAGAAATTTAATGACATCTTTTGGTTTGCACCAAAATCTAAAATAAAAGCTGGTGACGGTTTAGATCAAGGTAGATTCCCTTTTTATACCTCAAGTCCAATTTTGTCGAAGTATATAAACACAGAACAACACTTTGATGAAGCTTTAATATTTGGAACAGGAGGAAGGCCAAGTGTTCATTATTCGAAGCCAGAATTTTCTACATCAACAGATTGTATTGTGGCAATTGCAACAGATAAGAGCTTCAACACAAAATTTGTATTCTACTACTTATTTGGTAATATCCACATTTTAGAAAGAGGGTTTAAAGGAGCTGGTTTAAAACATATTTCTAAAAAATATATTCAAAATATTGACATTCCGATATTTGACTTAGAAATTCAAAACAAAATTGTCGCCATTCTAGACAAGGCAAGTGCGTTAGAACAAAAACGTCAACGTACCATTGATTGGCTGGATGAAATTTTGAGAGTTCAATTTATTGAGATGTTTGGGGAAGCACCAATAAATCAAAATGGCTGGGAATATAAAGAATTGGGAGATTTACTTGAGTTCTTAACTAGTGGTTCTCGAGGATGGGCCAAGTATTATGCTAATGAGGGAGATATTTTTCTACGAATTAATAATTTAGGATATAATGAATTACTGACGAATGACTTGATCTTTGTGAATGCGCCTGAATCTGCGGAAGCTCGAAGAACAGAGGTAAGAAGTGGTGATGTTCTCCTATCAATTACTGCTGATTTGGGTAGAACAGCTGTAATTCCAGAAAATTTAAGCAAAGCATTCGTTAATCAACATATCGCTATTCTTAGGCCAAATGAGATTGTAAATCCTTATTTTTTAAGTGGATATATATCTTCTAAGGGAGGCAGGCATTTGATTGTTAAATATGCAAAGGGTGCTGCCAAATCAGGCCTAAACTTTAATGATATTAAAAGTTTAAAAATATTTATACCTACCAAGGAATTACAAGAAAAGTATGAGAGTATTTATAAGAAAAATAAGGCACTCAAATCAACCTTAATATCGAATCTTGAAGTTGTTAATTCATTCTATCACTCAATTCTACAAAGAGCATTTAGCGGTAAACTCAACTTTGATGTTTCGGTGGAACTCGATGCATTATTAGAAGAAATTGACCTTAGTATACCAGAAAATGATTTAATCAGTATTGTAACAAATGAAGAGTATTTATTGAGTTTGGTAAAAAGACTCAATAATCAGGAATTTGAAAATCAAGAAATTTACGATAAAGCAAAACATGTGGCATTTCAGGTATTGAAAGGAGAAGGACAACTTGTTCAAAAATATGACAAGAAGAATAAAAGGTTAATACTGGTAGTTAAATGAAGTTGTTAAGTTTTGAAATAGGTGATTTAGGTAAGGACAGATCTGGTAAAGAAATGACTTTTAAAAGTCTGCAATCAGGTTTTAAAGTCAATTTTCATAAGCTTTCAGAAAAAGGAATTGAATCTATGTTGGAGTTTCAGCCTTTTTGTTTTGTTGGGTTAAATGGAAGTGGTAAATCTAACGTACTGGAAGCATTGGCTTCAATATTCAATCACTTGGAAATGTGTGTTGCTAAATATCGTCCTGAAAACTTTGAAAAACATTTCAGAAGAGAAATTTGCACTCCCGACGCATTTATTTTAAAATACCTTATAGGTAAACGTGATCAAGATTCATATAATCCAGAAGTAGCATTTTTAGTAAGCATAGAGAAGGAGATTGGAAAAGAACCACAAATGTTTGTTGAAGCAAGTCCTACAAGCTTTATGATTACACAAGAATTAAGAAAGGTCTCATTAATATCTTCTGTCCGGTCACAAGAAAAAGCACCTGGGAAGGAGTTTTTACCGGATTTAGTGGTAGGTTATTCTTCCGGAGAGAATGAAATATTGAGTTTACCGTTTATTAAAAACCGATTAATTCACTTTGATGAATATAAAGAAGCCGTTATAGAAGGATATCCATTTAAAGAACCTGAAACAAGTCTTCTTTACATAGATGAAGAGATGAGTCAGGCTGTTTTACTTACTTGTTTGATTTTTGAAGATCCTGAAACTACTTTAAAACCTTTAAAGGATGAGTTAGGAATTGAAAGAATTCAAAGTTTTAGAATGAATTTGAATTACCAAAAACTAATTTATTACATAAAGTCTAAGAAATCTAATGAATTGATAACAAAAGATGCTGCTAAAAGAGAGGTGTCTATATTTTCCCAGTTTGAAGAAGAAATTGATAAACTTAAAAATTGTGCGTCAAGTTGGTTCATTGATGATTCAGAGGAAATTCCTGTTTTAAGTATCGATTTTTTTGTTGATGACAACCTGAAACAAGCCATAAGAGAAAATTATGATAATACTTCATTTAAGTTCTTTAGAGTCTTACAAATACTGTATGAATTAAATAATAATATCGTTCCAAATGATACAAAGGAAGAAGTATATAAATCAGAAGGTTTCTATACAGATTGGAAATTGCCTACGGCTGATCCTAATAGTAGAGTATTTCATTTCTTAGATTATTTAATTGTCAAAGAAATTAATGATGAAGGCAATACTAAAGATCTATTGTTAAGAGAGTTTTCAGATGGTGAACATCAGTTTATTCATACTATGGGTATTTGTCTGATGCTTAAAGATAGAAGAACTCTTCTTTTGTTGGACGAGCCTGAAACTCATTTTAATCCTGAATGGAGAAGTAAATTTATTAATGTTCTCAAAAACTCAATTGATGCTGGAGGTGCAAATAATTTTCTCAAAGATTTAGTTATAACTACTCATTCACCTTTTATAATTTCTGATTGTAAAAGAGATTTTGTTAAATGGTTTGAAAAAGGTAAAGAGCCAGTTGATATAGGGTTTCAAACATATGGGGCAAGTGCAGATTATATTATAAAACGCACAACGAATAAAAGGTACTTGAATTCTGTCAAATCTTTAGATGAATTACATGAATTAATTGAAAATGGTACTCTGGACGAGATAGAAGATAAAATCGACGAGTTTGGTACATCTGCTGAAAAACAATTTTTATATAGACGCCTTGAGGAACTTAGAAATCAGTGATAAAATATGATTAGGCAAGTTACTAAAATATCGACCAATCTAAATCAATTGCATGATGCTATAGTTGAGTGTTTTTCTCAATTACTTCAAAAAGATGACTTTAATGAAATCACCTTTCCGGCATGGTTTGAATCTGTTTACAAAAGCACTAAGATCAAAAGCAAATTGAAGGAAATTCACAATGAGCTAGATGATATATGCGCTAGAATAGTTTTTAAAGGATTGATAAAAATTATTGAACAAAATAATAGAATTGAAGCAATATCAACAAGACAGATTTGTGAAACATATATTGATCTTGATTCATTAAAAATTTATTATGACGATCATATAGATGGATTCATTGATAAAGTTAGTGAGTTTTATTTAGGCCTTTATTCCAATTATGTTAAGAAACCTAAATTAGAAGCTCATTTTAAAACTTCTATTAGGGATTATATTAAAGACTTCAATAAAGTTAATGGTAGGTTATGTGTTTTTTGTGGTTTAGAAAACACTAAAGTGATAGAAGGCCAGAGTAGACCACCTTTGGATCATTGGCTTCCTGAAAGCAAATTTCCCTTTTCTGCAATTAATTTTGATAATTTAATACCTATAGGTAAAGATTGCAATGAAAAAAAGGGACAAAGAGTGGTTATGGATGGTAGATGGACAAATTGGGTATGGGGATATTACCCATATAAGAATGTTGATGGAATTAAAATTGAATTAATTTTTATCAAGGACCCCCAAAAGATGGATGAAGTTGTATATGATAACTTAAAATTAGACATTGGTCCAAATAATGTCAATGATAAAGAGTATTTTCATTCTTGGTTAAAATTATTTAATATTAAACAACGGTTTGATAGCTATTTAATTGATGATGTTATTGATTATTGGCAAGAAGAGTACGAAGCACTCATTGAAAATCCAAAATATACACTTTCACATGCGGCAAATCAAAATGAATTAGATGATAATTTGATTGAATTCTCTAAAAGTTATCCAGAATCAAGAGAAGGAAATTTAATAATGAATTCTTGGATTTCATTTATTAGAATTAATGCTTCGGATGCATTCAAAAATTCACTTATTAAAAGATTTTATAATGAATAGATCACAAACTATACAAATATCTTTACAAGACGGCTCACCCACCAATGTTGGTGATGCAGAAAGCAAACAAATAGATGTTGGTTTTTTAATGCCATAGAAATATAATTATATGCATACTTTTAAAGTTAGATTTAATAAAGATGAATTGGCTGATTATGCCTGTAGATATGAGTATCAAACCGATGAGGTTCTAAAAGATATAAGTCATTTGTCAAAACAGAAAAAGTATTTATCTAAAAACGAATTTTTAAAAATTTGTGCATGGAAAACACCAAGGTCAAAACCTTTGTGTGAGTCAAATCCAGAAGTATTAATTAAGGAGATTTCAAGTATTGCATTTACTACGGATTCAGACCAATTACGAATAGAAATATTAACTCTATTAAAGGGAGTAAGTTGGCCAACAGCATCAACAATTTTACATTTTTGCCATAGTGAAGAATTCCCAATTTTAGATTTTAGGGCTTTGTTTTCATTGGGCTATTCAAAAGTTCCAAAATATAATTATATGTTTTGGAAAAATTATACTGACTATTGTCGGGAACTTGGTTCTATTTTAAATCTTGATATTAGAACTGTAGATAGAGGTTTGTGGCAGTATTCAAAGGAGCATCAAAAATTATGAAGCGCGCTTATTATTCAAATACAATCCAAAACTTCTTATTTGATGATTCATCAAAAATTTTAGGGGAGTTAAGTCTTTATCATACGTTTGCTTTAGAAGAGCTGCAGCGTAATGCGTGGATTAGTCAAATAGAAGTGCTTAAAGATCAATTAAAGAGATTTCAAGAGGGGCAAATTTACTTTGAGTTTGCCATTCCTAGAATGGGAAAGCGCGTCGATGTAATTGTTATAATTAAACATGTCATATTTATTATTGAGTTTAAAGTTGGTGATGGGTCTTATGGCAATCATGCCATTGAGCAGGTTATAGATTATACATTAGATTTAAAGAATTTTCATGAAGGAAGTCATCACATAAAGTTAATTCCAGTAATAGTTTCTACTAATGCCGAAATTATCAACAATGATCAAAGTGACATAGATTCTTATTTTACAGCAGCTAAAACAAATGGTGAAAATTTAGGTGAATATCTTGAAAAGGTAGTTGATAATTCAGAAGGGAATAAAATTAATGTTGTTGACTGGGAAACTTCCATATATAAACCGACCCCAACAATTGTCGAGGCAGCACAAGCATTATATAAAGGACATAATGTTCAAGAGATTTCGAGATCAGATGCTGGAGCGATAAATTTATCTAAAACAGCTGGATGTTTAAATGAAATTATCGATCATTCTAAAACCCACAAAAGAAAGTCCATTTGTTTCATAACAGGTGTTCCTGGTGCTGGAAAAACACTAGCAGGATTAAATATAGCTGTTGAACGCATGAAATCTGATAAAGATGAACATGCCGTTTTTCTTTCAGGTAATGGGCCCTTGGTTGAAGTTTTAAGGGAGGCCTTAGTAAGAGATGAGGTTTTAACAACTAAAGAAAAAGGGGATTATATTACTAAAAAACAGGCAGCAATTAAAGCAAATGCTTTTATACAAAATATTCATCATTTTAGGGACGATAATCTTATATCAGAAAAAGCGCCTGTAGAAAAAGTTGTTGTGTTTGATGAGGCACAACGTGCTTGGACAAACGAAAAAGCAACAGCCTTTATGAAAGTTAAGAAAGGAATTGCAGATTTTAACATGTCGGAACCTGAATTTTTAATTGATGTAATGAATAGACATGAAGATTGGTGTACAATTATTTGTCTGATAGGGGGAGGTCAAGAGATTAATACAGGAGAAGCTGGACTAGAAGCATGGATAGAGGCAATAAAAGATCATTATGGAGATTGGGATGTTCATTATTCAAACCTTGTAATTGAAAACAATAATTATATCACGAATGAGTCATTTAAAACATGGCTAAAAAAGAGTGGAATAAGTGAACAAGATTTACATTTGGGTGTTTCTATAAGGTCTTTTCGTTCTGAACAATTGTCAAATTTTATTCATGAATTATTAGAAATAAATATTAATAGCGCTAAGTCGCTTTTTAATATAATAAAAGATGATTTCCCTATAGTTTTAACTAGAGATTTAGAGATAGCCAAAAATTGGTTAAGAGGAATATCTAAAGGGACTGAACGAACAGGAATTGTTGGTTCTTCAGGAGCACGTAGACTTCGAACTTTTGGGATAGATGTTAAGAATGAAATTTCTGCTTCAAATTGGTTTTTAGATGGAAAAGAAGATGTAAGATCATCTTATTTCTTGGAAGTCGTGGCAACAGAATTTGATATACAAGGTCTAGAAATCGATTGGACGTGTTTGGCCTGGGGTGCAGACTTTTATTATGATAATGAAAAATGGAATTACCAAAAGTTTAAAGGAACAAAGTGGCAACGGGTTAATCAAGACATTATTAAGCAATATTTGAAGAATGCCTATAGGGTTTTGTTGACACGAGCTCGACAAGGATTAGTAATTTTTATTCCTGAAGGGTCTGAAATGGATCATACTAGACCTAATGAATTTTACGATGGTACATTTAATTATTTAAAGGAATTGGGTATAAAAGTATTAACTAAAGATAATTATACACCAGTCTTTTTAAAAAAAATTAATAAACCCATTCAAAGGGTAAAACCCCCTTTAAATCCAATAGCAGAGAAGCAAGTTAATTTAAAGTTTGAGGAACCAGAGCCAAAGGTTTCAGAAATCTCTAGCGTTAATTATAATGATGTTGTAAGCCTTAATAGTATTGTGAAAATCAGTTATTTATCAAAAATCAAAATAGTAAAATTTCAAATTGTTGAAGATCATACATTTTCCTCTAAAAATGAATCCGGGATTCAATGTATAAAAATCACTTCAATTTTAGCAAAGGCTCTATTAGGAAAAAAAGTAGGGGATATTATTCAGCTAAATCTACATAATCCAGATACTAAAATTTCTATACTTAGAATTATAAAAGGGAACGAACAAAAGAAAATATTTAAAAAGACGCGAACAAGTGAACCAAATAATGAAAGAATTGGAAAGTTGGTTAAAAGAGAATTAATGGATCTAATTAACAAAAACCTCTTACCTGATAATGAAATAATAAATTTACAACGTGCAGATTATTCTAGACAGCATTTACATATTCAATATCCACTATTAAAAAAGGCTCTTAATTCTGATCCCAATAATATTCCCAGATATTGGGCTGGAAAAATAAAGATTATGGGAAGTGAATATTTTATTTGTTCAGAATGGTATGAGCAACCAACTAATAACGACAGGCCTTATTTTATAAGATGGTTAAGTAAGATGAAACACCGTTAAAAGAATTAAATGAACTAAGAGATTGGTTTTTTAATATGATTATGAATGAGTAAGTTTTGATGAAATATAAAATATGTTCGAATTTCCTAAAATATCAACCTATGACCCTGTCACTTCAAGTGACGGTTCATTAGACCCTTTAGGTTTATACCTTATTGCAGATCGTTTAGCAACAAAATTAGCTCCTGGTATTCGTCAGCGAATGTCACATCCAAGGTACTTAACGGCAATGGCTTTAGGAGCACACATATGCTATCCGTTTTACGATACTTATGCGTCTGATGGTTTTTCACCAGCATATCAAGTGTTTGAATGGCATATCGTAGAAGGATTTACTTCAAAGTATTTCAAATCTGATCCAGATCAAATTCAAGGTCTACCTGGTATACAAAAGGCTACCGACGCTTTTCAAGATAATTTGCCTTTGAGGGCAAGCCGATATTTAAAAACACCTAATGTATTCGGGTTTCATGGAGTCTATCGTACCTTATCTACAGAGATAAGGGTGGTTTCAGACGATTACAATATGTTGGAGGTGGGAGATGAATTACTAAAAGCACTACAAGAGGAAAAAGGTTTAAACGGAGTTTATACAGGTTCAGGACCTTGGAGGGATAAAGTCCAACGATTTCGAAAAGGGATTCAACAAAGTATGGAGAAAGGGGAAGTGGCAAATGGTTGGTATTGGAAAATCCATCAAGAATTTGCAAGTTTACTACGCCCAAATCAAGTAGGAAAAAAAGAGGCAAAAGTCATTCTTAGGGCATTGCGTTCAGAAACTCAACCGTTGAGAAGACAAATGATTGATTTTTTACTTGCTGAAAACGGACAGAATGCATGGAAAACAATTCGCTCTGAGAAAGTGTTTATGGCTGCTCTTAAGAAGCAAGCCAATGGTGAACTTCAAGAATTGATTAATGTAATTGAGTACTATGAACGATTTGCAAGAACATTCCAAGATGCATTTGATGCATGTCTTTTCAAAATGTCTAAAACAGGAAAAGCTACATTAGATCAGTTGGCAATGTTACCTGCAGTTCATAATGCAATGGAAGAAATGCCAAAGGTATTTTCTAAAATTGAAACAGGTTTGGTTATATATGACTTACATCATGATTTTATACGTAATTACGGTTCTTTTGAAGCGAAACACACAGCGAAAGATTGGGTAATGACCATGTGGGAACATCATTATAAAATCCAAAGATCTAAAGGTAAAATTGGAAAACGCAATTGGTTCGAACGAACTGATGACGGAACTTTCCGAATTTATACGAGTACAACCATGCAGCGCGAACCTGAAATGAAGGATGAATTTTTACATAATTACCGAGCACAGCCTCTGTGGTCTTTTTTAGTCAATTTAAAATTAGTAGAAGATGGCGAAGAGTGAGGCGAATATCAACAGATTATTGAATTATTGGGCACCACCTCCAAATGCAGGTGAACCGATAGCTTGTATCGCAACATCTTTCACTTTTAATAGTGAATTCTTTGAAGAAGAGTGTCTTTCGCGCTTTCTCCAAATGGATACAGATCCAAAAGAAGATGGGCCGTTATACCTCATAGAGCGTGAAGAAAAACTCGCTCAAGTCGAGCCGATTACTATCATTGTTGATGAAGCACATTGTAAAGGAAAGAGATCCTTGCGATGGGATTTAATTAGTTTTCGAAGTGCCAATTTGTTGCACTCCAAGATTGGCATATTGGTATGGGCTGGACATATCCGAATACTCATAGGGTCATGTAACTTAACGGAAAATGGTTATCGCCAAAATAGAGAAGTAGTCGGGATTTTTGATTTTAACGAAAAAGAAGGGATTGATGAAAAAGCCTTAAACAAAGTAACTGGGTCTTTAAGGCTAATGCTCAATCAGTTAAATTCTTCTAATCCAGGAGTTGTAAGAGCGCTTAAATTTGTAGACAGATTGCCTACCTTGACTATAGATTGGCCAAGGTTACGTTATCCGAAAGGGATAGAAAGAAAAGTGTTATTAACAGGGTTGGGAGAGCGCCCTTTACTAAGCCAAATTAATAGTGAAATTGTACGTAAGAGGAGCTTTGTTAACCAAGCCAATGTGGTAAGCCCATTTTATGTTGCTCCTGGTGATGCTAATCCAGCGGTGAAAAGCTTGTGTAAGATAATTGGTAAAACAGAAAAACCCTACCTTACATGGTACGGAAGAACTGAAGAGGAACCAGAGGATATGAGGCGCCTTTTCTATGGCCCAGAAAGTTTATTGACAGAAGCGAAAGCAAACGGAGTTAAAAACATCAATTTCAGAGAGATACCTGAAACAGATAAAGATGAAAAGGGAAGAAAAGTACATCGCTCTCTACACCTAAAATGTATTTGGCTAGAATCATTAGAGTACGTCTATTACTGTATTGGATCAAGTAATTTTACCACAAACGGTTTAGGTATTTCAAAAAGACCCAACTTCGAAGCAAACATTCTATATATTATCAACAAAGCTAAAAACAAAAAAGAATATAATGGCTTGAAGGGAAGCTTTCCACAGTCGAATAGGTTAAGCAAACGTCCGAATTTTTGTATGGAACTTATAAACATTGATGAACGCTTTAGTGATGATATCAAGAGTTTGCCTCTATTTTTTAATACAGCTGTTTATAAGAATGAAGGTGATCGTTTTTTCATAGAGTTGATATTTGATAAAACACATTCAGAAAGTAAAGAATGGCACATATATGATGAAGGGAATAACATTTTATATAGTTCTTCGGTATGGATAGTAAATAGTGAACCATACAGGGTAAAAATTGAATGGCATCATACATATTTGCCTAGTGATTTAAAAGTGGTGGGTGAGGACCAAGAGGAATACAGGTGGGCAATTATTGCAGAAGATACAAGTGTTCTGCCAGTCCCTGATGAATTAGGTGATCTAGAATTAGAAATATTAATCCAGTTGTTGGCAACCAATAAACCATTACATCACGCTTTACGCAAATGGTTAAAAAAAAATAATGATACTCCAGAGCTGGTAATAAAAGAGTTAATTAATCCACATGATCGTGTAGATGTTTCGGGGTTTTTATTAAGGAGAACACGCCGTATATCCTACGCTTTCTCAGTCTTAAAAACGCAATTAGAAAGACCTTACTATACAAATGCTACCCTCCAATGGAGATTGAATGGTCCAGTTGGTGTAATGACATTATCAAAAGCAATCATGAAAGAAGCGAAATCAGAAGAAGAAAAGTTATTTCTTCTCGCCGAGTTAGCCATTGAGCTATCTAGTTTAAAAGTAGTTCAAAGTAACGGTTGCATAAATCCAGGGATTGTTCAAAAAGAACTTAAAAAGTTAATTCAAAGTATAGTTAAAAGAGCACGCAAAATAGAAAATAAAAATCGAATGATTCAAGAATATACGGCAGATGCCTTCAAAAAAGCATTGAATAATGTATAAGTATACTTTAGACCCACATATCAATCTACACGTTAAGGAACACATCAGTGAGTCAGATGCTAAACGCCAAATGGTTACGGCTAAGGAAATTTTTAGAAAATTAGAGAAATATCCAGGTTTGGTATTGGCTGATGAGGTTGGCATGGGCAAGACATTTGTAGCTCTAGCGGTTGCGGTTTCAATTGCTATTGAAAATAAAGATCAGCTTCCTGTGGTAATAATGATTCCTACAAATTTATCAAAGAAATGGCCGCGAGATTTCCAGCGTTTCAAGGATTTTTGTTTGCCTGCTAATTTATCTGATAATATTCAATACGGTGTAGCTAAGAATGCCGTACAGTTTTTAAAATATTTAGACGATCCTATTGAACGTCGAAAACAAATTATATTCTTAACACACGGATCGCTTACAAGGTCCTTGACTGATGGGTGGGTAAAACTTGCAATTATTCAGCGAGCTATGTATCGTCGCCATAATATGGGAGAAACTAAAAAAGCGCTGAAAAAGATTTTATCCAATTTACTTTATTTAGGCTTTGCCGAGAAAATAGATCCTGACATTTGGGATAAATTACTTGTTGCAGATGCAAAAAAATGGTTAAAGATTTTACTTAAGTCTGGTATTGATCCAGAAAATGATAATAACGCATCAACAGATGACGATCCAATACCAGAAGCAATATATGATGCATTGTACAATAAGATGGATACACATCAATTCAATGAAGTTTTAGAAGCTATTAATCAAGTGCCAAAGCGTAAATCCAAATATATGGATCAGCGTATCAGAGAAGTAAGAAACTTACTTAATAAAAAAGCAAAGGATGTCTGGAATATCTGTTCACAAAACATTCCATATCAACTTCCTTTATTGATCTTAGATGAAGCACATCATCTCAAAAATGCACGAACACGTTTAGCATCTTTATTTAGTACAGCAGAATCTAAAGATGACACAATAGCAATTTCGGAAGGGCAATTAGCAGGTGTTTTCGATCGCATGCTATTCTTAACGGCCACTCCCTTTCAATTGGGACATCATGAATTGTGTGAGGTGTTGAAACGTTTCAAAGGAATCAATTGGAATGGAGAAAAATCACCAACTGGTGGAATTAAAAAATACACAAAGTCTCTAGAACAACTAAGAAAATCATTGGATGATTCGCAAATTCAATCTACAAGATTAGATCAAGTTTGGGGTCAAATGAAAGATATAGATCGCTTTGTTGATGGCCAATATTATATTGATGAGAATACTTGGTGGGAAGAATTAATGAAAACGGAAAACCTAACATTAGGTCAAAATAATGCAATAAAAGCTATAGAAAGATGTCAGATTGTTATGTCCCAGACAGAAAAAGACCTAAGAAAATACGTTATTCGTCACATTAAAGACCGAGAATTTGAGTATAGAGGTGAGACTATCAAACGTAGACTGAGATGGAGAGGCGATCAAATATTAAAAGAACTAGAGTACCCAGATGAATTAGAGAATAGTGGATTGTCTATAGATGGTCCCGCTTTGTTACCATTTCTTTTAGCTGCACGACATTCAATTCGCGAAAGAGAAAAGCGACCAGTTTTTGCAGAAGGATTAGCATCAAGTTATGAAGCTTTTATGCGAACACGTAATGCTGATCTTTCAGAACTATTGGATCATGACGATGATGCAGTAGAATCAATTAATTATCAAGATGACTGGCACGTTAATAATCTATTTAAATATGTAGCAGATGGAATGAATAATCATAATAGCCACCCAAAAATAAATGCAACAATTCAACGTGTAATGGACTTATGGGAGAATGGAGAGAAAGTATTAGTTTTCTGTCATTATGTACAAACAGGTAAAGCATTAAGGGCATATATATCAAAGGCTATGAATAGTCGCATTTTACAAATTGGAGCAAAAAAATTAGGAATTCGAAAGGCAGAAGTTGCAGAGCAATTAGATAAAATAGGTCAGCGTTTCTATAAAGAAAACAATTTACGTGAAGTTTTTGATGAACGTCTCAATGCTATCTTAATTGAGTATCCTGAAATAAGTAAAACACAATGGAAAACAATTAGTGATGCAATATATCGGTATTTAAGAACACCCTCTTTTTTAGTGCGTTATTTCCCAATTGGTCAGAAGAAATTCAATGAAGATACAATGCGACGTGCTTTGAGAGCGAAAGGCTCAACAGGTGAATCACTGGAAGAAATGATAACTCGATTTGTTCATTTTCAGGCTAAACAATGTAATGAAAATGATCGCCAAGAGTTTTTAGATGCACTAGATCGTGTGCAATCAGGATATATTGGAGGAGAAGATTCAGAGGAAGAGAGAATCCGTTTAGTACCTAATGTTCGATTAGTTAATGGTGCAACAAAGCAAGATGCAAGACAAACATTGATGCTAACCTTCAATACACCATTTTTCCCAGAAGTTTTGATTGCAAGCAGTGTAATGGCCGAAGGGGTAGATTTGCATTTAAATTGCCGGTATGTTATCCATCATGATTTATGTTGGAACCCATCAACCTTAGAACAGCGTACAGGCAGAGTGGATCGAATTGGAAGCAAAGGAGAAAAGTTAGGTAAATCTGTAAATGTGTATTTGCCATTTATATCCGAAACGCAAGACGAGAAAATGTATCGTGTTGTAATGGATCGAGAACGATGGTTTAAAGTAGTAATGGGGGAAAAATTTAAAACGGACGTAATGAATGCAGATCAAATGAGTGAACGCATTCCTCTACCATTGTCTATAGTAAATAACTTAACATTCAATTTAAGGGTGTATAAAGGAATTAATCATTAAATTTTTATTGATGTATATACGTATATACTGTTTTAATTCAAATTATACGTCTATATGGGGAACGCGAAAGCATGTAGGGGGCCTGTTTTTTTGAGATAGTTTGAATTAATTCGTTAAATTTGAAGAGACTTCTTTGTTGTCTGTGCAATGAAATTTTTGAGGAGAAAGCTCCATAGCAATACATAAATCGTACAAAAATTAAAATGACAAATCCGCAACATCTTAATTAATAGGACATTACGGATTTTATCTGTACTCAAGGTGGGTACTTTTTTAAAAACAAAAAGAAAACACCAACCAACTAAAAGCAGATATACCAATAGATTCAAGAGCAACTAAATTTTCTTGTTTTCCTTTTCTTACACTATTTTTACTTATTTTTGTTACCAGTTTGTTACTGATTTTATGAGCATAAAACTTAGAGAAAAGAAATTAGCCAAAGGAGCTATCAAGTATTATTTAGATATTTATATTAATGGAGAGAGATCTTACGAATTTCTAGACATTAAAATTGATCCAAGCGATACCAAAACAGTTAAAGCGGAAAAGAAAAATATTGCTACCTTAATTCGATCGAATAGAGAGTTAGAATACTTAACTCAAAACACTAATTATCTTCCCAAACATTTAAGAAATATTAATTTTTTTGATTTTGCTGATTCTTTTGTAGATAGTTATACTAAAAAGGATTTACGAATGATTAAAGCTACGCTGAATCATTTTAAAGCTTACTTAAATAATCCTAAACTAAAATTGGCTGATTTAAGTCCTTCAATAATGAACGGTTACAAAGATTACTTAAATGATCAATCTGGATTAACTGGTGAGTCACCGCATAATTATTTTACGAGGTTTAAAAAAATCATAAAAGATGCTGAAGTAAAAGGGTTAATTCGTGAAAATCCAACTAAAAACATCAAGTTTCAACGAAAGACTAATGGCGATGAACTTAGAAAACAAGTTTTAACCTCAGAAGAATTACAACTATTAGCAAATACTAAGTGTGGAAATGATGAATTAAAAAAAGCATTTTTATTTGCTTGCTTTACAGGCCTAGGGTATGCAGAAATTAAAAAACTTAAATGGTCAAACATCAAAAATGATAGACTTTCTACCAGGCGAGAAAAAACAAACCAAAAAGTAGAAATCAAACTCAAAGAAAGCCTATTAAGCCTAATTGGCATGAAAAAGAAGCCATCCGATTTAATTTTTAATATGACTTCAGAGAAGGGCACCATAATTTCTGATAACGGGATTAATAAATGTCTAACTAATTGGGTAAAAAGAGCTAAAATTGACAAACATATTACATTCTATTGCGCAAGACACACTTTTGCAACCCAACTCTTACAATATGGAGCGAATCTTAAAACTGTTGCCGATGCTTTAGGCCATACCAATACAAGAAATACAATAAAATACTTAAACTACATTGACAATCTAAAAGACGATGCTGTAGATAATCTCCCAGATTTAAATTTCTAAATACATTTAATGAAAAACGACAAGAATATTGCTCTCTATCAAAAGACCTATAAAGAAGAATGGAAAAAAGGGACTAATAAAATCAAAGAATTATTAATTAATTATAAGAACCAATACCTAATATTTAATAGTGCCCATATAAACACAGTAAATGAAATAGGTAGCTACAGAAACAATTTGTTTTGTAATGAAAATATCTTTATTGATTTAAGAAATTTATTTATTAAGGAAAAAGCAAACTACAAACCAGAAGATCACTACATAATAATCCCTCAAAAGCTACTTCCTGCATTTAAAGAACTAAAAGGCCTTAAAAAAGGGTATGATTCCAAGCAGTTTCTAATTGATTTTGCTACGTTAGAGGCTTACGAGGACTTAATAGATACCTACAGAGATAATTATGAGCATTATGACAAAAAGTATCAATTAAACCAATTTAATGAATTTGAAATTGCTAGGTATAATCAAACAATAGATGACACTCCTCTACTAAAGAAATTGGTTAAACTCAAGAACGATGAACTAGAAGAGACTAACAATCAAACTATTGAAAAGAGTTTTAATGTAAATTTTAAAATTAAGGAACAATATAAAGAGACCTTTATAAAAAACTATAATCATTTCACCGACTATTTTATTGATGAAAACAAAACAAGTCTAGAAGATTTTTGTGATGTTTTTCTATTAGATCCAAGTGAACATTCTTCTAAAATTTACTTTTTTTGTAGCAATCAAAAAGCAGCCTATTGGCTTTTTTCACTTCAAAAAAACATATTTAGTAAATTATCTCAAACTAATATTGGAAAATCAAAATTGTTTTTAAGTAACAATGAAACGCCTTTTTCCCAATCTACAATTTCCAGATCCAAGAATAAAACATCTTTGAACGAACAATTAGAAATAAGAAAAACTATTGAATTTATAAAATCTACCGCTCCCTAAAAGTTAAAGTTTATGCATATTTTCATAAGTATGCATGACATATGTTTTTATGCATACCCTTTCACGAAATGTGTTACACCTTTGTAATCGTATACAAACAAGGAGTAGCTATTCCATTTTTTTAATTTACAAAAACCAAAGAAAAAAATGGAACATATTAAAGACGTTCTGGATAGAATAGAGAAAATCCTATTTAGCCAAAAAACAGTATTATCATTTGAGGAGGGGTGTTACTATTGTAGCATTTCTAAAAGTAAGATGTATAAACATACATCAAGTAACAATATCCCTCATTATAAGCCAGAGGGCAAACTCATTTACTTTAATCGAGAAGATTTAGATGAATGGATGTTAAGGAATCGCCAATCCACCAATGAGGAAATGGAACGAAATGCAACGACATATTCATTGCCCAATAAGAAAAAGTCTAACCGTAATACACCAAGAAAATGAAATCGACAATAATTAATACCAGAGTATCAGAAAACCTCAAAGATGATCTGAACAATTATGCGTTTGTTAATGATATTTCAGCTTCAAATATAGTACGAGACGCCATCTCTGAATTTATCCACAAGCCCAAAATAAGCAATGTAGACAAACTTAATGTTGAGATGAAAAACATGAATTTCAGTATGTCTCAAATGCTTGATTTCACTAAACTTATTAATTGGGTTCAAGAGAGTAGACACGTTCATATGGCAGGCGATCAGACCGAGTTTTATTTACAATCCATTAAATTGATAAAGGAAATAAAAAACAATCCTCTTTTTAGTCCAGAAATCATAATTGAGCTTAATAAAGTCTCTACCACATTTGATAAAATATTAACCGGTCAAATCTGCGACAACCCATACAAATATATTAAGGAACATGAGAATGGATTTGATTATGATCAAATATTCAACTTCTTAAATCGTCTCATGTACTGCAATGAACTCCAACAACTTGTGTTTAATAAATAGATGAAGATGAAAGATTATACTAAAGAAAAAATACAAGCAGAGCTCGATAATTTATCAATGAATAATTCAGAAAAGGCAATTGATAAATTGGATAACATAATTTCTAAAATACCAAGTGAGTATTCCAAAATAATAAATGAATCGTTTTTGTATAAACGCATACCAAAAGAGTATATGCTTAGCTCAATCTTTTTTACAGTTTGCACCTCTATTGGGTTGACCTTTTATTTAGATGCTTTTGGATATAAAAATTATCCAAACTTATACTTTACAATTGTTGGAAGTCGTGGTGATGCAAAATCAGAAGCCATTAAAATAGCAACTAGACCAATCAAAGAAATTGATGACGAAGACTACGATAATTATAAAAAAGAATTAAAAATCAATCAATTTGAAGATGACAAATCAACAAAGAGAAAGCAAATATTGATTCAAAACGCGACCATTGAATCAGCGCATAAAATTCATTCAGAAAATCCCAATTCCGTTGGAATCTTGATTGATGAATTATTCGCGCTCATTGATAAAATGGGTAATTCTAATAGCCGTGACGGAATTGCATGGCGGAATTTTTTACTGGAAGGCTACACCAATGGATACGTCGATATTTCCCGTAAAACAACCGAAAGTTTTAGAATTAATGAAACTTGCCCAACCTTATTAGGTGGTTTGCAGCATCAATTAGTCTCAAGCTTGTTTGCAAATGGAAACTTAGAAAGTGGATTTGTGGACAGAGTATTATTCACGCCAAAACTAACTCATAATGAGGTGTTGATGAAGGGAGAAATTTCAAATGAAAGCAAACTGAATTACAGTAAATCCATAAAAAAAATCCTAGATTACAAGCGACAGTCTGAGAAAGTTGACGAAACTAAAAAGCAGTTTAAAATAGTTATATCCAAAGAAGCTGAGGACATATTATTTAACTACCTACAAGACCTCATTAAACGGCAAATGAATGCAAAGCCCATTATTAAAGAATATATGTCTAAGATGCAGATTTCAATTCATAAAATCTGTATAATAATATTTATGATGAGACATTCTAAAAACTCTACTTTCGCATCATCGTTAGTTGAAAAAGATATTGAGCTAGCAATAGAGATTAATGAATTTTACTGTTTAAACTTTCAAATAATAGTTGAACAAAATATCAAGGTTCAAAACAATTATGCAACAGTAGAACAAATCATTAAGACTGCCAAGAAGAATAATGCACAGCAGTCGGCAGTTGCTGAAATAACTGGTTTAAACAAAAGTAGTATTTCAAGAAAATGGAGTAAAGTATAAACATCGCAACGCGCAACTTGGAAATTAACAAATAATGCGATTTAAGCATTGTTTATCAAATAGTTAATAGATAATATTCGCAAAATTCAAGTTGCATGTTGCAATAACAACGAAAGGATGCATAAAGTAGAAACCATCTTAAATTTTGAAACAAAGCGCAAGCGAAATTTAGTTACACCTTGCTGTAACAAAACTAATAAAGACGGGAAATTTGCTACCTACAAAGGCTTGGCAGATAACTATGGTTATTGTCATTCATGTGGTACTTCAAGCCTTCCTCCTACAATCTATAGAGACGAAATAGGAAACGAGTTTTGCTGGAATAATATTACTAAAAAATTCGAGCCAACTGTATTACAATTGTCACACAAAAACGTGTTACAAAACTGTAATACAAATGTTACACAAAGCAACATAACAACACAATACATTGATTTTGGTATAGTTATTAGATTTTTACAAAATCCGAAAGAGAATAATTTGCTACGTTACTTACGCACACAATATAACAATGAAAGTGTTGACAAAGCAAAAGAAATGTATTACATAGGCACAAGTAAAGATAGAGGCATTGTATTTTGGAATATAAATTCAAATAAGCAGACTCAAAAAGCTAAGGTTTCGTATTTCAATTCTAACGGCAAAAGAACTAACCGTTTTAAGGCCCCTTACAAAAATGAAAATGGCTATTATAGCTGTTTCTTTGGTGAACATCTTATTACGGACAACTCCCAAAAACAGATCGTTTTAGTTGAAAGTGAAAAAACAGCTATTGTTTGTTCTATTGAATTACCAAAATTCACATGGTTATCCTATGGTGGTATAAATGGATTAACCGAAAACAAACTAAAAGTCTTGAAAGGGAAAAACATTATAATTGTCCCAGATATGAGTAAAAACGCAGTTTCAATTATGACCTCAAAAATGACATATTTAAATGAAATAGGAATTAAAGCTGAAATTTGGGATATGACAAACGGAATGTCTGACGAAGAACTTAAAGAAGCTGGTTGGTATAATTGCGACCTTGAAGATTTTTTTAGAGCATTTAAAGACAATAGAGCATATTGAACATATGAGCAGCAAACTAACTGAAACCAACGGCACATTAAACACATTCGGTTATTTACCAACGTAGAAAAAAATGAGGAAAACCACAAACTGAATAAAAAAATTAAATGTATTTTAGATAATTCAAATTGTTTCAAAAGAATCTGCAAGAATTATAATGACATTAGACGAAATTTATAGAAAAGAGAATATAAGTGTAAGATCATATCACGTTTGCAAATACAACAACTTAAATTCAGTTATAGATTTAAAAGAATATTACTACAAATTTAAATCCTTTGAGAAGCTCCGAAATTGTGGAAGGAAATCAAATGAAGAATTAATTGAAATTTGTAATAACTATCAATCGAATGGTTTTGAAAGTGAGAAATTCAAAACTGAATATCAAAATCCACTTATAAAAATAATAATAGGATTAACAAGAGTTCAAAGAGATGTAATAAATAGTTTTATTCTTATTAATACAAATCGTCTTTCTGTAAGAAGTAAAAATGCTATATCACTATATCTAGAAGGAAACTTAAAGCTCAAAAATTTTACTGAAAAAATATCACTCTCAGATAGTTTTGCAATTAAAAATATTAAGAATATTGGAATTAAATGTATTCCTGAATTAGAAAATTATATATCTAATATTAATGATTTCTTGATTGAAGTTAATGAATCAAATGATGAAAAACATTTAATTTCATTAAGAAATAATTTTTTAATACAACAGACTTTTTCTGTTTCACAAATCCCTAATAAAATACTTGAATCCGAATCAATTTTTTTAGTTACTGATTTTTTACTAAATAAAAACATTCTTTTTGATGAAACTCAAACAACAATTGTAAAAAAAGCTTTAAAAATATTTAAAAACTCACCTGAGCTTACTCTTGACAACATTGCTGTCGTCGTAAATCTATCAAGAGAAAGAGTAAGGCAAAAAAAAGTAAATTGCCTCGATAATTTATTAAATAAACTTTTATTTTTACAAAACTTTAATGACGATTTATTTCAAAAATATGGTATTGATACCAACTCGGATCAAATAGATATAAATTCAAATGTTGTAGACGTCATTAACAATACAAATAATACGAATTTATCTAGAGAATTTATAACTTACATATTATTCGCATATTTATGTGATAGTTTTTCATTAGTTGGAAATATTGAAGATGTAATACAACCAAAACACTTTAATGCTCGAAAAAGACACAACTGGAAACATTTTTATTTAATAAAAAAAAATATCGATACTGAAATCGATATAAATGCCTTAGCCAACGATATTTCTAGTAGAATAAGTGATAGGATTGAAGAGTCCTATTCTTTTAATTTTAAAAGCTACCTATCAAGGTTTCTAACTAAAAACAATATTGAAATTTTAGATTTAGCATTTCCGATTGGTGAAAAAATAGTTAATGATGAATTTGAAATATATCTTGATCTAGAGGAAAATATAATCTTTAAAAGAAATACAAATAAGCAAGCATACGAATATGCTTACGAAGCTCTTGAACAATTAGGTAAACCGTCAAAGGTTAAAGAAATTTTTGAAAAAGTATTAGAACTTCATCCAAATTATGATACAGAGGAAGCAAAAATTCGAGTTTCTATGAAAAGAAAAGATGGTTTTGTTCCTATTGGTAGAAAAAGTGTGTTTGCCTTAAAAAAATGGGAAGATGAATTAGACAATTTTAAAGGTGGTACAATCAGAGATATTGTAGAAGAATATTTAACTCAATTTAAAACTCCAAAACATATATCTGACATAACAAATCACGTTTTGAAATATCGTCCAAAATCAAATCAATCTAGCATTTTACAAAACCTGAAACTGGATGAATCAGGCCTATATATGTTTTTTAAAGGCTCACATATTGGGTTGTCAACAAAAAAATATGAAAATGATTTTATAAAATTATCCAAAGTAATAAGGACTGAAATAAAAACTTGGGAAGAAAGATTTGATGATTTGATAAATTTTATTGCGCAAGAAAATAGATTACCCTATTCTGCTGGTTGTCCAGAGGATGAGATTAAATTATATCGTTGGTTAAATATTCAAAAAGGCAAAATTTCTAAAGGCAAACTAGAAAGTAAAAAAGAAAAGATTATATCGGAAATAAACAATAAATATCCAAAAACAAACGGAAAACGAAGTGTGGATTCTAGTGAAAAGTATACTGAATTAATTGCTTTCGTTATGACAAATTTTCGTTTACCTTCTTCAATAAAAAAAGGGGAAGAAAATCTCTATAGATTCTTTTACAAAAAAAGAAACCTTTTTAATAGAAACGAGCTTGAGAGCGAAGAAGAAATTAAATTTATTGAAGTAGCGAAACTTCTACAAAATATTAAAAATGAAAATAAAAGAAACTAAAATATTGCAAAGCCAAAGGCTTAAAGAAATATGCAATAACAAAGATGTAAGTTTTGAATCCATTGAAATTCTATTGGAATCTGTAAAAACTAAAAAACTGTTGAAAAGAAATAATTATCATCAGCAAAAAATTAATGATATTATAGAAAAGGCGCTAAAATGAAATTATCAAACATAGAAATCAACAATTTCAGACAATATTATAATACTGTTAATATTGACCTGACGACCAATTCTGAACAAAATATCATCGTAATTGGAGGTAGAAATGGATATGGAAAAACAAACCTCTTATTATCAATAGTTTGGTGTCTTTATGGGGAAAAAATATCTCAAATTGATGATAACTTCAAAAAGGAAATTCAAAAAGAAAAAAACTATTCGTCTTTTATGCAACAATCCATTAATTGGACTGCAAAAAAAGAAAATAAAAACACATTTTCAGTTAGCATTGTAGTTTCAGAAATTGAGTTACCCGATCTAAAGAAGCTTAATTCAAATTCTGAAAGTGTAATTATTACTAGAACATTTAATGTTACTAGTATGAATGAAAAACTTTCTATTTCAGATCCAATTTCAAATATTGAAATTTTTGATGATGAAGCTGACAAAATCAATTTCATCAATGATTATATTATTCCAATAGATGCTGCAAAATTTGTGTTTTTTGATGCGGAAAAGATTTCTGAAATTGCTAATTTATCTATAAAGGAGGAAGGAAGTTTTATAAATGATGCTTTAGGTAAAATTTTAGGATTAGATACTTACGTCACTCTTATTGAAGATGTAGAGTTTTACATAAATAATCTTAAAAAAGAAGGTGCAACTAAAAATTTGCAAGAAGAAATTGTAGATAAAGAAAAAGCTATTGAGCTTTCCGATATTGACATTGAAAAGTTTGAAGAAGAAAATGCAGAAAAGCTTAAAGAAATAGATGATTTAAAAAAGACGGTAAGACAATACAATAATCTAATATCTCTGCATAGTAAGCAAGGTAATTCAACTTTTGATAGAGAATCGATTCTATTGGAAATAGAGAAATTAAAAACAAAAGAATTTGAACTTTCTGAAAGATTTAATGAATTGAGTGAGATTATTCCATTAGCAATATTAACTGGAAAACTAGAAGAAGTTAATGAGCATCTTGAAGTTCAAGAAAAAAATGAATTGTCTCAAAACTCATCAAAAGAAAATTCTGAAAAAATAGAGAATTTTATTGAACTTCTTTTTAACAAACCACCTGAACCAGATAACTCTACAATGTCCCTTAAAGACAAACTTTTCTATTTTGAAAAAGCTCAAAATTTAGGATCGAAATTATTTAATAATAAAGGAGATTTTCAAGAATTAGAATTTGAACACGATCTAAATAACGCCGAAAAGAATTTAGTTTCTGATGCAATAAATCTCGTTAATTCTCAATCAAAGGATTTATTTGAAGCAACGATCGAAGAATTTAATGAAGCACGCATTAAACTTTCCGAACTTAATAAAACTTTAAATAAAGTAGATGCAGATTTAGAAGATGAATTAATTTTAGATTATTCGTCTAAAAAGGAAACGGCAGATTATAATATTACTGAAAACAATCGAAAAATCGGAGTGAATAATCAACAAATAACTAAATTAAAAAGTGACATTATTCGGCTTAACCAACAGCTATCTGTTTTGGTTAAAAAAGTTGATATAAACGCTCAAAACAAACTTAAAATTAAGGAAAGTCAGAAGTTCATTGATGTCTTAAATTCCTTTCTTGAAGAACAGAAAAGCAATCACAAAGACAGTTTAGAAAAAACAATTTTAAATGAGTTAAAAATATTAATGCACAAGCTTGGTAGCGAAGAAAACATCAGTAAATTTATTGAAGATGTAAAAGTTACCATTTTAGCTTCAGGTCAAGGAATGAAAATCACATTATTAGATCAAGATGATAACGAAATTAGGAAGGAGAGTTTGTCTTCAGGTGAAAAACAGATATATATATCTGCCCTAATAAAGGCTATTTTAAACGAGTCTATTAAAAGTTTACCTATTTTTATTGATACACCTCTTGGAAGACTTGATGAGGAACATAGAGATAATATTACTAAAAAATATTATCCTGCTCTTTCAGAACAAGTAGTTCTATTCTCTACAAATAGTGAGATTACACCAAAACGTTATAAAGATATTTCAGATAATATTTCAAAGTCCTATCTATTATTTAATGATGGAGCAAACACAAATTTAAAAAACGGTTATTACCAAGGCTATGAGAATTAAAATAAGTAAAGAAAATGACGAATTATTGTATAAGTTAAAAACATTATACAACTTTAAAAATGATGGAATAGTGCCTAGAATTGCATTTTCAAACAGTTTATTATCTGGTAAATTATTTGACATTGAAAAAGATGTTTTACCAAGTTCTGACGGTAAAGAATTTAGAGATGATATAGCCATTTTTGGTACTCTTATTGGCAGTGGTTCAAATACTGTAATTTTTAAATCAATTCTTGATCAACATTATAATAAAAATACTTTTGAAGATGAATTTATTAAATTATTTAAACTTCATTTAAATCACGGTTTAGATATTTGGAACAGTAAAGTAGAAAATGCTAACATATCTAAAGGCGACCACATCGATATCCTCTTAAAAGTCATTAAAAACGGCCTCGATTTGAGAAAAAAAATTATCAAAACAAATATCTCATCCAAAAACAGAAATGTCAAAGAATACGAAAAGCTATTATCCTTTGATTTAGGTGAAACCGAAGATGGTGAAAATGTTGAAATTAGAATTAACGATTTAAGAGAGTTTGATAATAGAAATATTGCTATTGCTGGAATGGCAGGTTCTGGTAAAACACAATTAATGAAAGATATATTATATCAAATTTCAAAAAACACAAACAATGAACTAAAGTTCATCTTTTTTGACTATAAAGGCGAAGGAAACCCAGAACAGTTAAAGCCTTTTTTGGATGCTACTCAATGTGAATTTGTAGATATTGTAAACGATGGAGGAATTGAGTTTAATCCATTTTTATCTATAAACCTTGACGACAGACAAAGGCCTTTTAGTATTAGAGCTTTTGTTGATACTATTTCTACTTTCGTTCCTAGAATGGGTGTTAGCCAAGAAAATATTTTAATCACTTTAATTAATGATTTGCTTGATAGAAAAAATGGTAGTTATCCATCAATTTTAGAATTGTTTGAGGAATTAGAAAACTACTATGAAGAAAATAATATAAGACAAGACACTTTATATTCAATAGTACGTGATTTATCTACGAATATTTTCAATTGTAACCCTGAAAATCCTGATATTTTAAACAAAAGTTTATATCTAAACCTACCACCTGCTTTATCTGATACTTTAAGACAATTAGTTGTATTTTTATTATTGAGATATTTCAATTCTTTTTTTAGTTCAACGAACGATTGTGAACCAAAAGATCATATTTTCCCTTTACGCTATGTAATTGTGATTGATGAAGCTCACATTTATTTAAAAAATAAGAATGCACGAAAAGCACTTGAAGAACTATTGAGACTATTAAGATCAAAAGGGGTAATTATTGTAATGCTTTCACAAGGCGTTGAGGATTATAAAACTAAAGACTTTGATTTCGCATCACAAGTGAAACTACCAATTTGCTTAAATGTTCAGAATAAGGATTATAAAGCGATTAGTAATTATGTTGGTACACCAAGCAGTAAATATAAATTGGAAACTGAAATCAAAAAATTAGAATCAGGAAAAGGTTTAATAAATATTGGAGAGCCGAAAATAATTGAATTGAGACAATGGTGGAAAACTAAAAAAGAAGAAAATTTATAAACCGAAGCAATATTCAATCTCATTTTTTTTATCCAACGCTAAAAGCCAATACATTAAAAATCGAATAACGAAACTACAAAGTGAACTCAAAGGAAAAGCGCAAGCAAACCTAATATGGGAAATAAATCTTTTTCGAACTCATTAACAATTATGAAGAAATGAAAACTTACATACTAGATATAGTACCGAAAATTCAAAGGTATAGTCAGAAATTGGACAACTTGTCTGTTCTTTTGAATAAACATTGGGTGATTTTGGATGAAAATACTTCAAACAAATCAGTTTTTATATTTCGAGAAAAAAACAACCAGTTACTTATTTCAAATAATGGAAAAATAGAAAAAGGTAATTGGGATTACTTGGGAAACAACTCCCTTTTGATTGACCGTAAGGATGGATCTTTTCTTTTCAAACATGGGTTCATTGATGATTGTGTTCTTGCATTAAAAGTAGATGGAAAAGAAGAATACGCGTTATTAGTAAATGAGCATAAGTTTGAGAATAGTTTAAAATCTCTTGACGGTATATTAAAATTTTTAAACGAAAAATATGTTGAACAAAAGGAGCAGCATATTATTTCAATTCCTGAAACTGATATGGCTCAGGGAAATTCGGTCAACTCGCTTTCGGTAAATGATTTTTCAATTAGTATAGATGACGTGATTATCCCACAAGAAATTAGGAAAAATATTCAATTTGACATTCCCTTTTTACTTTATTCAATTGAAGAGATAGATTATTATATCAAATTCTTTAAATCTAAACATTATCCGTTTTATGCAGCACTAATTTTGGATAAGCGAAAAATTGAGTTATCCTCGAAGTTAAAGCAAAAGCTATTGATGGTTGCAAAAAGAGATTTCGAAGCATTAACAATCAATGATGTATTAAATACAATTGCTAATAACTTATAATTAATTGTTTCTGTTTTTTTTCTAAATAGCTACAAATAAAAGCAACACTTTGATAATTCTGTTTTTAATTTTGTCTTATGAGATTTATAAGATATTATAGTAAAATGTTAGATGCACAAGGACAGCCTCATTTGAGCGTTGAGCAACATAAAATGCTTTTCAATATAATCTCCTTAGAAAGTCGCTTAGATGAAATAGAGAAGATTAAAAAGGTAGAAAAGAATATCAAACTAAAGTATAAGTATGATGTTAGAATACATCGTTTAAAGAAACAATTAAATAGTTTAACCTTAGACAAGTTTCCTAAAGAAGTAATTGAAACTATGTTATTTCGATCCCAGCAAGGATAAAGTTAGTTAGTGAATTTATTAAGCACCTAAGATAGCCTTTATGTAAATTAAAGTTATCCATAAAATAAAAAGGAATAGCGATTTAAGTTTTCCCAAAATCGCTATTTCTATTGATTATTGTACTAAGTTGATTATTATGATTGCTCTATATATTGGATATCAGTTATAGTATTTGTTAATTGATTAAATCGTATGATAATAAAATTATTACAACCCTCACAATGCATATACACTATACTTGGAGAACCATTATTGGTTGTATTAAAAACAATATTGCCTAGAAGACTAATATTGTCACCAATTGTAAAGGTAATGTCCTGAATAGAAATATTGTAATTGCCATTAGTGATTTGAAAAGCACCTAAAATTGGTTGATTTAAATCCCCACTCAATAATGCAGAAAAACCAATACTAAATCCATTGTATTCAAAATTAGTAAATTCTCCATCTGGATCAATAGTTTCATCATTTGGAACCCCAAACAAAGATTCCATCGCGTTTTGCTCTCCTAAAGTGTTCTTTATATTCAATAGACTAATCCCATTAATCTTGATGTTATCAAATTCCGATTCAGTAATAATATTTCCAGTTTGACATTGGCCCAAACTCGAAAAAGCAATTAGTAAAATTATTGTTATGTTTTTCATATTTCTTAAATTAGTTACAATCTGTATTTTCTTCTGATGTACCATCATCATTTATTATAGTGCTTAAATAATCTCTTGGATCGGCAAGGTCAAAGTTACTATAACCCCATTGACTACTTCCATTATGCTCTCTCACTTCAATATGTAAATGAGAATCTACACCTCCAGCTGCGATAGCACCTTTAAGATTACCCGAATCACCTTGATAACCTATAATATCACCTGCATTTACTTGTACTAAAAATCCATCTCCCTGTAATATTCTATTCTCCTTTTGCATGTGAAAATATGAAATCAAAATAGTTTCACCATTTACTGTACTCTGAATACGCGTGTTATAACCTGCTCCTTTTGAATCATTTTTAGTAGAATATATAAATCCGCTATACATCGCATATATAGGTTCTCCATAATCATTTTTTAAATCAATTCCCTTATGTGATTTTGTTCTACCATCTGCACTGGTACAAGAACCCCCATATCTTGTACAACCATACAATGCACCTTTCGTGCCAGAACTTCCTTTCTGTTCGGCAATTTCGGGAGTTGGAATTGGATCTTTCGGACAAGGCTTTTCGACATTAGGCTCAACTTCAGGTTTAACCTTAGGAGTTGTTACATCTTTAATACATTCTCCGTTAGAATCCAAAATGCAATTTTCGTCATCAACTGGAAGATTCGAATTTTCAGAATCTCCAGTTTCAGATGTATCACTAGTTTCAGATGTATCGCTAGATTCTCCTCCTCCATTTGAATTATTGTCTACATCTCCACTAGTATCAGTGCTGTTGTCTGGACCATAGTTTGCAGAATCTCCAACATCAATTTCATTTGGGTCATCAACATTATTAGATTCGTCAGGACAATCTACATTTCTTTCAATTTGCGTCATATTTTCTCCAAATTGTCCTGTAACTTGAGTATATATGTTACAAGTTCCATCATCATTGTATTCTACTCTATTATTTAGAATAGTATTAGCATCAATATCTATTTCTGTGAATATTACTTTATCTGCAATAAATACAAATTCATTATTTATAATTTTAGTTCTTTCCTCTTCTGTTAAATTATAACTTACTAAAAATGACATATAGGTTAAATCTCCTTGAAGACTCAATAATAAATTTTCAGTTAATTCACTTTCAGTTCCTCTTTGAATTGAAAAAGTGTAAGAATGATAGCCTTCATATTCAATGTACATAGCTTCATCAGTTTCAATAGTAAAATCATATTCAGAATTATAAACTTCTCTTGAATATTCAGATATGTTCTTTTTTGATTTTGATTGGTTTAATTTTGCTAAAGTATTTAGTACAGTTTTATTCTTCTTAATTTCTTTAGAGTTAATTCTTTTTACAGAATATTTACTTTCAGTTTTTTCAGGTTCATAATTTTCCTTTTCGCAATTGGTGAGAATTGATGAAATTCCAAAAAGTAGAATACCAAATTTGATATAGTTTTTTAATGAGTGCATCATAAGCATTTCTGAATTGGTTTTGAATATTAGTTATACTTTACGCTATTAAAATGAAAGAAATACTCATTTTTATTGAGTTTTAAACACATTATTTAGGGAGTAAAATGTAAGAATTATAATACGTAAACATATAGAAAATTTATTACTTATTATTGCGGAAAAACCGTAATTTTTCTTAAGTAAATTCCTACAAACATCATTCTACGGCTTGACTAAATAATTATAATAAGAGTATTCTAAAACCAATTTATTAATTCATGCAGGAGTATATGTAGTGGAAAATATTATTGAAAAAATAATGACATGTGCTTTATTTGCCTTTATCCTAACTCTTAATTGATAAAAAACTAAAGAAATCCGTTGTCAATACGTTACTAGTTATAACACAAAACCCTGTTAATCAATTGATTAACAGGGTTTATTAGTACTCAAGGTGGGAATCGAACCCACACTCTCGAAAGAACTGGATTTTGAATCCAGCGCGTCTACCAATTCCGCCACTTGAGCAAATATCGGGTTGCAAAACTATAAAATAATTTACTAGAAACAATTAAAAATAGTAGCTTTTATGCTTTTGCAGTCGAAATAAATCCCTAAATTTGCACCTCATTTAACAAAAACGATTTAAATCGTTATAAAACAACCCATTATCAATGCCTAATGTAGTTCTAGAAGCCAAAATTTTTGCCTGTACTCAAAGTGAAGTTCTTGCTGAAAAAATAGCAACTAAATTTGGAGTAAAACTAGGTAACGTTATCACTTCTACTTATAGTGATGGTGAATTTCAACCATCTTATGAAGAATCTATTCGTGGTACACGAATTTTTATCATCGGTTCTACAAATCCAGGTGCCGAAAACTTAATGGAAATGTTGTTAATGATTGATGCGGCAAAACGTGCATCGGCAAGACACATTACTGCAGTACTTCCTTATTTTGGCTGGGCGAGACAAGATAGAAAAGATAAACCTAGAGTTCCTATTGCCGCAAAATTAGTAGCAAAAATGTTAGAAGCTGCTGGAGCAACTCGAATCATTACCATGGATTTGCACGCAGATCAAATTCAAGGTTTCTTTGAAAAACCAGTCGATCATTTATTTGCGTCTACTGTGTTTTTACCCTATTTAAAAGACTTAAATCTCGATAATTTAACCATTGCTTCTCCTGATATGGGAGGGTCTAAAAGAGCTTACGCTTATTCAAAAGCCTTAGAAAGTGATGTGGTTATTTGTTATAAACAACGTGCCAAAGCTAATGTCATTTCTCATATGGAATTAATTGGTGATGTTACTGGAAAGAATGTCGTACTAGTTGATGATATGGTGGATACTGCTGGGACATTGACAAAAGCTGCAGATTTGATGATGGAAAGAGGCGCTTTGAGTGTAAGAGCCATTTGTACGCATCCTATTTTATCTGGTAATGCTTATGAGCGTTTAGAAAACTCAAAATTGGAAGAATTAATCGTTACTGATTCAATTCCTCTAAAACAAGAAAGCAGCAAAATTAGAGTGATTAGCTGCGCTGATTTATTTGCTGATGTGATGCATAATGTGCACTACAACAAATCAATTAGCTCTAAATTTATAATGTAATTAATAATTAAATATAAATAAAAATGAAATCGATTACAATCAACGGATCTCAAAGAGAAAGCGTAGGCAAAAAGTCAACAAAAGCCTTACGTAATGCTGGTCAGGTTCCTTGCGTATTATACGGAGGAGACAAAGCAGTACATTTCTCAGCGGCTGAATTGGCATTCTCTAAACTTGTATACACGCCTAATGCGCATACAGTTGTGATTGCTTTAGAAAATGGTGAAACTTTTGATGCAGTATTGCAAGACATACAGTTTCATCCAGTAACAGATAGAATCTTACATATAGATTTCTATCAATTATTCCAAGACAAAGAAATTGCTATGGATATTCCTGTGCATATTATTGGAACTTCAAAAGGTGTTTTAAATGGAGGTATTCTTCGTAGAAACAGACGTAAATTAAGAATTAAGGCATTACCAACTAATTTACCTGACTTCATTGAAGCTGATATTACAAATCTTAAGATTGGCGGTAAATTATACGTAACAGCTTTCGAAAATGATGCTTACAAATTTTTACATTCAGACAACACTGTTGTAGTTCAAATCAAAACTGCACGTACTGCAGTTGAAGATGAAGAAGAAGATGAAGATGAATTAGAAGAAGGTGCAGAAGCAGCGACTACTGAAGGAGGAGAAACTCCAGCAGCAGCTCCTGAAGCTCAAGAATAAAGAATAAACCCTTTATAATTAAAAAGCATCCTGATATATCGGGATGCTTTTTTTATTTTTACACAAGATGTGTAAATTCATATATCGGTTATTTACAAAGAAAACGGCTTCTCTTATAAATGAAGCAGAAACAACTATGAAAAAATACCTCATTGTCGGCCTAGGGAATATTGGCGCTGAATATCATAACACAAGACATAATATTGGATTTAAAATTCTTGATTTCTTAGTTGAAAAAGAAGCACTGACTTTCGAAACTAATAAACTAGGGGACACTTCTACCTACAAATTTAAAGGGCGAACCTTTATTTTGCTTAAGCCAAGTACCTATATGAATTTAAGTGGTAAATCGGTTTTATATTGGTTAACTAAAGAGAAAATTCCTATTGAAAATCTTCTTGTGGTAACAGATGATCTTAATCTCCCATTTGGAAGCCTTCGATTAAAGATTAAAGGTAGTGATGGTGGTCATAATGGATTAAAAGACATCCAAGACAAATTACAAACCACCAAATACAACCGATTTAGATTTGGCATTAGTGATGAATTTAGTAAAGGGCGACAAGTGGATTATGTGCTAGGCGATTGGTCTTCAGAAGAGAATGAAAAGCTCCCTGAACGTTTAAACAAATCGATTGAACTCATAAAATCCTTTGGGCTAGCAGGCATTAATAATACAATGAATACCTTTAATGGGAAATAAAAAAGAGAGGCGATTAGGCCTCTCTTTTTTATAATTTATAGAAAATTATTTACTCAACAATAATTCTTTTCGTGACTGTTCTCTCACCATCATTAACGGTTACTAAGTACATTCCAGCTTGTACAGCATTCAAACGAATCGTTTGTTCGAATTCTGAAGCTGCATTAAATGCGTTATTAAAAATGCGACGTCCTCTAATATCATGAACATCGACAGTAATTGCATTACCAGAATTAGAATTTAACTTAATTGTAAATTCTCCTGAATTTGGATTCGGGAAAATTGAGAAATTTCCACTCGTAAAATCGTTCACGCTTAATTGTTGTTCTGAACATATTTCGATTGACCAATCGTTTAGAGTTCCAGTATCACCGGCCGCAAAGTCTGCAACAATAAGAGTCCAATCGCCATTCATATCTAAACCACTAAAAGTACTTAAAGGACTACTTGGGGCGAAAGTTCCAGCGATAGGAGATGTACCACAGACTATCGCTCCAGCCGTGTCATCGAAAGTGATACTAATTCCTTCTTCACCATTACAATCATTACTCCACATATTCATAAAATCTACTCCATTTGGATGTTGTAATTGAAGAATTAAATCAGCGACCCAGGTATGGTCTAAATTTACGGTAACAGTCATACTTTCAATAGTTCCTGAATCTGGGATATTAATTGTGCTAGCCGCTATTCCAGGATTACCGTCAACAATTGGTATCCCTAAATTCATAGCTGATGGATATGGATCACAAACTATGACTGCACAAGTATTCTTTAATAAAACTTCTACTGATTTTGTTTCAGATGTCGATGTCCCTGTTACAGTAATTGTATATTCTCCTAGAACACTTCCAAATAAACCGTTCACAGTCATTGTAAAACTACCATCATCATTTCGAGATGTAGGATTAAAAGCTACTGTTGTTCCAGCAGGCTCTCCTACAGCAGAAAATGTAGTCGTTTCGTTGAACCCTTCAACTGTTGTATAGTTGAATGTAAATACAGCTTGTGTATCTGTATCTGGACAGGTTGATAATTCACTCTCCACAGCTACCATATTAAATGTTGGCACCGCAGGAGCACAAACTCCAGGTTTAATTTGAGGTGCGATAATAGTAGTTATATAAGCATCAACAGCATTCATTTGATCTGGTGTAAACATATACATACAAGCATCATCTACATAATCCATATAATTCATAGTTAATATACTTTCACCGCCGACACAACCAGGTGCTGAACCAGCAGCTGGACAGAAATATGTTTCTACACCAGTATTTGGTGTATCAGCAAAACCATCATCAGTAGCACAAGACGGTCCTGCAGGACCCCAAGTATGCTGCAAATTATAAAAATGACCCAACTCATGCGTTACTGTACGACCTAAATTAAATGGTGCTTGAGGTGCAATCCCAGAGCCAGCACATCCGCCTCCAGTTCCGAAAGAAAATAAATTCATTACTACAGCCATCCCCTGTGTCAAATTACCTCCTCCTGGAGAATAACCTAATAATCCGCCACCAATATCTTTAACCAAAAAGTTCATATAACCCGCCCAATTGGCATCCATTTCTGGGAAACCAGATCCTCCGGCAAAATTATAACCAATGGTTACCGCTGGCTCTCCTTCTAGCAATTCAGGATCAATCCCAACTGGGTGATTGGAAATTGCAAGACAAAATGAAATATTTGCCGATCCAGGTTGTAAACCAGGGTAGAATGCACTAGCAGCTGCCCATTGAGAAATATCAGCATTATTAGCAGCATAATCTGCATTTAAAACATCCACTTGACTTTGCGCTAATGCCACTAAACATGCTCTATCCGATTCACTCCCTGTTGGGAAGTGTACCGCAACTGGAATTACTACGCTTCCACCTCTTCGGCTATAATCGCCATTAGAGCGTCTAGCCATTTCAGCTTGAAATTTCTTTTGATTTTCCGCATGCTGTTTAGCCAATACGGGGTCTTTTAGCATCTCTTCCATATACTGATCTGTACCACAAGTTCGCCCTTGAGAAAAGCTACTAACAGCGCAAAAAAGCATGAGGATTGCTAATATTGATTGAATCGTAAAGTTCTTTTTCATAAAATAGTTGTATTAATTAAAATGTATTTTTTGTAAAGTGTTACCAAATTTAATGAAAAACAACCATTTTTTTAGGCATTCTTTAACAAATAATTCAATTTTAACGAAAGAACATCGCTCTGCAGTTGACATATTAGTGAATAGTAATTATAGATAAATTATCTTCATGAACCTTATTTTAAACTTGAGAGATTGTAAGAAAGGGTGCAGAATAAAAAGATGTCAAATTGCTTTTTGCGCGCCAATGTTATTGTTAGATACAAACGGATTATTACAAAGTTAATAACTACAAATTAAAAGTTATAAAAATCAAACCGTACACTTTTCAATTAAATCTTGACTTTAGCACACAGGAGACCCTGCAAATACTGAAAAAAAATTAATTATTCATTTTTCGCTTTCCCATACTATAAATTGATATTTTTTTAGCAAGATCTTAATGAATTATCCTATTTATTCTTAAATTGGCGGCTTCCTATTAAAACTAATTAATTTTTTAAACTAAAAGCATGAAAAAAATTACCTTTAAGTTGCTTCTAATGAGTCTTATTTTAGCCCCAATTGCTATGTCTGCTCAACAAAGGCTTCAATCCCCAGAAAACACTATTATAAGGTGTGCTACCGATGAGTACAATGCACAACTTTTACAAACGAATCCGAGAATGATGGGTAGCCAAGCCTATGAAGAATTAATGGCTCCTAAAATTGCAACTATTAAAGCGCAATTAGCAGCTAACCCTAATCGTGCTTTACAGTTCACAATTCCTGTGGTTGTTCACGTTATTCACAACGGGGAACCTGTTGGCGTTGGAGCTAATATCTCTGATGCTCAAGTTATATCTCAAATTCAAGTAATGAATGAAGATTTTAGACGTATTGTGGGAAGTCGAGGATTTAACAGCCATCCTGATGGTGCCGATATTGAGGTAGAATTCTGCCTTGCTAAACAAACGCCTGATGGATGTGTAACCAATGGTATTGACAGAATTGATATGTCTGCAGTTAGTACATCATGGTCTGGTCCTGGTGGGAATACAGACACCGTTTTAAAACCAGCTACATTTTGGGATGCTTCTCAATATATGAACATGTGGTCTGTAAACTTTTCGAATGGCAATTTATTAGGATTTGCCCAATTTCCTGGAGGCCCAGCTAATTCGGATGGTGTCGTTTCTAACTACACATACTTCGGAAGCAATGATGCCGCTGGAGTAACTATTGGTGGTGTTTTTAATCTTGGTAGAACAATGACACATGAAGTTGGTCATTATCTAGGCTTATACCACACATTCCAAGGCGGTTGTGCAGATGGCGACGTATGTGCAGATACGCCAGCAATTAGTGGTCCTAATGGTGGTTGCCCTACGATAGATTCTTGCGCTGGTGGCGCTGCTGATATGGTTGAAAACTACATGGATTACACCAATGATTCGTGTATGAATGTTTTTACAAATGATCAGAAAGCGAGAGTCATTAATACCATGACGAATTCAGCTAATAGACCAAATACAACCACTTCAAATGTATGTACCGAATTAGCTTCAGTTAATGATGATGGAAGTATCGAAATTAACAGTCTTAGTGAATCAGGAGGCGCATGTTCAGGTGAATTAACTCCAAACGTAAGAATTACAAACTGGGGAACTGCAACGTTAACCTCAGCAACTGTTTCTTATGATATTGATGGTGGAGCTTCTACTAATTCAGGTTGGTCAGGTTCGTTAGCTTATGGAGAATTCGAAGATTTCGATTTACCCGTTATAACTGCAAGCAGTGGTTCTCATACGTTTAACGTAGCTGTATCTGCTCCAAATGGCGGTGCTGATTTAAGAGCTTGTAATGATACTGCTAATGCTGATTTTTCAGGATCAGATTCTTACTCAGGGACAACTGAAGTTAGATTGTCTATTATTCCAGATAATTATGGAAGTGAAATCACATGGTCATTTAGTGATGAGAATGGGGTGTTGTTTTCAGGAGGACCTTATACAGATGGCAACTCAACTCAAATTGATCAAACATTTCTAGTAAATCCAGATATTTGCTATTCTTTTGTGATTAACGATGGTTTTGGAGACGGTATTTGCTGTGATTGGGGAAATGGATCTTATAATTTAAGAACAGACGACGATACCATTATTTTTAGCGGAGGAGATTTTAGTGATTCTGAAACTACTCAGATTTCAACATATGCTTTAAGTACTGAAGATTATTTTGGTACTAACGGAATATCATTATACCCGAATCCAACTACAACTGAATTAAATATTAAATTAGGAAATGCAAATGATTTACCATCTGCATATGAAATTTTTAATGTGTTAGGACAATCTATTAGTAGAAAAACTATTGCAACTAATGCTGATTTAACTATTAATTCTTCTGAATTAAGCAACGGAATGTATTTCATTAGAATCTCTAAAAATGATGCATCTATTACATTGCCATTTATAAAAAAATAAGGCAAAGTAAATTATAAATTAAGAAGAGGATTGAAATTTCAATCCTCTTTTTTTATTTCATACTTTTACAAAAAAATCAGCGTCTTTGAAGTTATACAACGCCTTGTCCTCCAATTCTAAAAAATCATCTGTCATTACCATTGGTACTTTTGATGGCGTGCATATTGGCCATCAAAAAATTATCGAGCGCTTGGTTAAGATAGGACAAGAAAAAGATTTGAAATCTGTGGTTTTAACTTTTTTTCCACACCCAAGAATGGTATTACAACCCGAATTCAAAATTCAATTATTACATACTATTGAAGAACGCCAAAATATGCTCTCTCAAATTGGTTTAGATGAATTGGTCATTAAAGAGTTCAACTTAGATTTCGCAAATCTATCCGCACATGACTATGTCAAAAATATTCTTGTTGATGAACTAAACGCAAAACACATTATCATTGGATACGATCATCATTTTGGTAAAAATAGAAGTGCAAATATTGACGATTTAAAAACCTATGGTGAAGAATTTGGATTTCAAGTTGAAGAAATTTCTTCTCAAGACATTGCCGATGTTGCAGTGAGTTCAACTAAAATACGCGTTGCATTATTACAAGGAGACATTGAAACTGCTAATTCTTATTTGGGTTATTCTTATTTTTTAACGGGAAAAGTCATTAAAGGGAAAGGCATTGGTAAAACCATGAAATTCCCAACGGCAAATATAGCAGTAGAAAAAGCGTATAAACTCATTCCGAAAAATGGTGTTTATGTTGTAAAGTCAACTATAGATAATACCACTGTATTTGGAATGATGAATATAGGAACTAACCCAACATTCAATGAGACAAAGCAATCTATAGAAATACACTTTTTCGAAACTGACAAAGATCTATACCATGAAACCTTAAAAATTGAAATTCTACATCGCTTAAGAGATGAACAGAAATTTGATTCGGTAGAAATTCTCCAATCTCAACTCAAAAAAGATAGATTTAACGCCTTAGAATTCATTGCATCAAACCATGGCTAAATTTCTTTTTAAACATATTGACAATAGTGCGCTCATTGTGTTTCGGATTATTTTTGGCTTGCTTGTTTTTTTAGAAAGTGTAGGTGCTGTTTTTACGGGTTGGATTAAACACACACTAATCGATCCTGAATTTACATTTACATTTATTGGGTTTGAGTGGTTGCAACCGCTTCCCGGGAATTGGATGTATGCCTATTATATTATTATGGGATTGTTTGGCATTTTCATAATGCTGGGTTATAAATATAGATGGAGCATGATTGCTTTTACTCTAATGTGGGCATCCACTTATTTTATGCAAAAATCATCTTATAATAATCACTATTATTTGCTGATGATTTTAAGTGGAATCATGATTATTCTACCAGCTAATACCAATGTTTCAATTGATGTCAAACAACATCCTGAAATTAAAAGAGATGCCATGCCGCAATGGTGTAAATGGATTTTAATTATACAAATGCTAATCGTTTATACGTTTGGTTCAATAGCAAAATTATATCCCGACTGGATAAACACCTCTGTTATTGAACTTATGATGGCTGCAAAACAACATTATTTTTTTGTTGGTGATTTGTTACAACATAAATGGATGCACTATATTCTGGCTTATGGTGGAATATTATTTGATGGATTAATCATTCCGTTGTTATTGATTAAAAAGACTCGAAAATTTGCGTTTATCGCTTCTATATGTTTTCATCTATTTAATTCGTTTGTGTTTCAGGTTGGTATCTTCCCATATTTATCCCTAGCCTTTGCCTTATTCTTTTTCGAACCTAAAACCATTCAGAAATTATTCTTACCTCGAAAAAATTTCTATAAATCGGAAGAATTTATGGTTCCAAAATACAAAACACCCATTCTCGTTGGACTTATCATTTACTTTTGTATTCAAATTGCATTACCATTAAGACAACATTTCATAGAAGACAATGTACTGTGGACAGAAGAAGGGCATCGCCTTTCATGGCGAATGATGTTACGCTCTAAAAAGGGTTATGCGGTCTATACAGTTGTTGACAAGAAATCTGAAATTGTCATTCCAATTAAGCTAAGTGATTATCTGACTAAAAAACAACAAAGAGGAGCGACCACCAAACCAGATGTTATCTGGCAATTTGCGCAACATTTAAAAAAAGCATACTCAAAAAAAGGTATGGATGTAAAAGTTTTTGTTGATTGTTATGTGAGTGTAAATGGAAGATCGAATCAGCGTCTCATAAATCCAAAAGTTGACTTAGGAAATATAGAATGGAATGCATTTAAACATTCGGCTTGGATTTTACCTTCAAAATTGGACTAAACTTATTGCTTTTCATTAAATTTGTTGCTTAAATTTTCAGCCATGTTACAAGTAGCTTTTATTAGAGAACACAAAGAAGATGTCATTAAGAGATTATCAAAACGAAATATTGATGCAACTCAAATGATTGCAGATGTAATAGCATTAGATGAAGACCGAAGAGGTTTACAAACACAGTTAGACACTATTTTAGCGGAATCAAATAACTTATCTAAAGAAATTGGTAATTTATTTAAAACTGGGAAAGCATCTGAAGCCAACCTACTTAAAGAAAAAACTGGTCAATTAAAAGAAGATTCGAAACGTTTAGGCGAGCAATTAAATGCAACATCTGAAGCTTTAAATCAAGTGTTGTATAAAATCCCTAATGTTCCTAACGAATTAGTGCCCACTGGAGACACAGAAGATGATAACGAAGAACTATTTAGAGAAGGTGACATTCCGGTGTTACATAAAGGTGCTCAACCGCACTGGGAATTGGCCAAAAAATACGACATCATAGATTTTGAATTAGGCAATAAGATCACTGGTGCAGGGTTTCCTGTTTACAAAGGAAAAGGCGCGCGATTACAACGTGCACTAATTGCTTATTTTTTAGATAAAAATACAGCAGCAGGTTATACCGAATATCAATTACCTCATCTTGTTAATGAAGCTTCTGGTTTTGGAACAGGACAATTACCAGATAAAGAAGGGCAAATGTATCATGTCACTGAAGACAATCTCTATTTAATTCCTACGGCTGAAGTTCCTGCCACTAATTTATTTAGAGATAATTTACTTAATGAAAGTGATCTGCCTATTACAATAACAGGATATACACCATGCTTTAGACGTGAAGCAGGAAGTTATGGAGCACATGTACGTGGGTTAAATCGATTACATCAATTTGATAAGGTGGAAATTTTAAGAGTAGAACACCCAAACCGTTCTTATGATGCCTTGGATGAAATGGTGAATCATGTGAAAGGCATTCTTCAAGAGTTGAAATTACCTTACAGAATTTTACGTCTTTGTGCTGGAGATTTAGGCTTTACCTCAGCAATAACTTATGATTTTGAAGTTTTTTCAACAGCTCAAGACCGCTGGTTAGAGATTTCTTCTGTATCTAATTTCGAAACATTTCAGGCAAATCGACTAAAATTACGTTTTAAAAATTCAGAAGGTAAAAATCAATTATGTCATACGCTTAATGGAAGCTCACTAGCTTTACCAAGAGTTCTTGCAGGTATTTTAGAAAACTACCAAACTGAGGATGGTATAAAAATACCAGACGTCTTAGTACCATATACGGGATTTGATAAAATCTAATATTTGTAGGAATTTTCTATTGCTTTATCGTTTAAATGCTAAAAAAAGACGTTGTTCAACGAATAATTGACAATTTCTTTTGTTTTTTAGGTTTTTTTATTGAAGTTAGTCTTCCAAATAAGAATTAACCTACTTATGAAAAATATTAAACGCATTGTAGTACTTGTATCATTAGTTGTGATGGTCAGTAAAATATTCTTTTAAAGAATACTACAATTCAATAGTCAACAAAAACAATTTATGCCAAAACAGGATAATTGAATCATTTAGAAATAATGATTAATAGCACATTTATTTTGCTTGGTAATGCCTGAACTCACGTTCAGGCATTTTTTTTATAAAAACATTCACAATAAGAAGTGATGGCATTTGTTATATTTACAGAAATAAGAACAATGAAACAGGTTTTTTTCATAATCATTTTTTGCCTAAGCTCTTTTGCTTTTTCTCAAAGCGAACAGATTGCTGATGATTATTTTAAACGCGGCGAATTTGAAAAGGCTCTAATTGCCTATCAAAAGTTAAATGAAAAAGAAAAAAACACTACAAAATACCTCTATAAAATAGTAAATACATTACAACAACTCGAGCGTTATGATGAATCCCAAGATTTACTTTTAGATCGATTAACACGAAGTAATTACCCTGTTTTATTGGTCGAAGTAGGATTTAATTATCAGCTTAAAGACAGTCTACAACTTGCCAACAAATACTATAATGACGCCATACTGAAAGTTGAAGAAAAACCAGTTTACGCTTTTAGTATCGCTAAGAAATTTGAAGATCACTCATTGTTGGAGCAAGCAATAAAAGTGTATGAAAAAGCCATGATACTATTGCCAACACAAAATTATAACATTCAATTAGCTCGTATCTATGGGGAGCTCGGTAATATCGAACTACTGTTTTCAAATTACATTGACTACATTACAATAAGACCGGAATTCATAAATAATGCAAAACGAGCTTTTAGCGATTTTGTTTCAGAAAATAATGATAATGAAAACAACCTCATTTTAAAAAAATTACTGCTCAAAAAAATTCAGGCACAACCTAATCCGTATTGGTACGAACTATTGAGCTGGCTCTTCATTCAAGAGAAGGATTATAATAAATCTTTTATTCAAGAAAAAGCGCTTTATAAACGCAACCCTCAGAGTTTAGATCGTCTAATCGATTTGGCATTCACAGCGCTAAATGAAAAAGAATATGACACTGCTACAGCAATTTTTAATTTTGTTTTAGACTACTCTCAGGATATTGAAAGTCTTCTAAAAGCACATCAGTTTTTACTTGATATTGAAACGACTTTAGCAACCAAAAAAGCCTTGACTACTATTAATAAAAAATACCAGTCACTTTTTCAGACTTATGGGACTTATGAGCAAACCATTGCACTGCAGATAGCATATGGCAATTTCTTAGCGTTTCATATTCATAACCCTAAGGATGCAAGTGTGTTTTTGAAACAAAGTTTAGAATTAGAACTTTCTCCATTTCAAGATGCCACAGTTAAACTCGCATTAGGTGATATTTTAGTGTTTCAAGAAAAATTCAATGAAGCCTTAATTTATTATTCCCAGATTCAAGCCAATCTAAAGAATAGTACTGTATCTCAAGAAGCACGTTTTAAGGTTGCTAAAACGAGTTATTATAAAGGTGACTTTGATTGGGCAGAATCGCAGTTAAAAATCTTAAAATCTTCAACATCGCAACTCATTGCCAATGATGCACTAGATTTGAAACTTCTTATTTCCGATAATAAATATGAAGACTCTTTGCATGTCGCATTAAAACTATATGCTAAAGCAGATTTATTGGCGTTTCAAAATAAAAAGGAAGAAGCTATCTCACTTTTAAATCGCATTTTAATCGAACACAAAGGCGAGAGCATTGAAGATCAGGCACTATTTAAACAAGCTTTACTATTTGAAGAAAAAAAACAATATGATAAAGCCGCTTCAAATTATCAATACATAATCGCGAATTATAGAGATGAAATTTTAGCAGATGATGCCTATTATTATCTAGCTGAATTATATAATAAACAACTAGCTGAACCTGAAAAAGCAAAACCACTCTACGAAAAGATCATTTTTGATCATGAAGACAGCATCTATTTTGTAGACGCTCGTAAAAAATATAGAATGCTTAGAGGAGATACAATAAACTGATGTTATTTTATGGCTATAGCAGAAACAGAACGGCTTCTTATATCTAAGTTTACACTTGCTGATGCACCCTTTTTCTTAGAATTAGTGAATACTCCTAATTGGATCAAGTACATCGGAGAACGCAACATTAATACGATTGCACAGGCTGAAGACGCCATAAAAAAAGGACATCTTAAAAGTTATAAAACGCATGGTTTCGGGTTTTATACACTGCAACTTAAATCAGAAAACAATAAAACTATTGGAACCTGTGGTCTTATTAAAAGAGAGACCTTAGAATATGCCGATATTGGTTTCGCCATGCTTCCTAACTATGAAGGAAAAGGATTTGGATATGAATCATCGATGGCCATTTTAAAACTCGCAAATGAACTATTTAAATTAAAAAAAGTTCTCGCTATTACATCACCTACTAACCAAAATTCTATCCGTCTAATTGAAAAAATTGGTTTATCTTATGAAAAAAGAGTAAAACCTTTTGAAGATGACGAAGAACTCCTGTTATTTGCAAAAACATTTTAGTTTAACTCAGGTATTAAAAACATATGATAATTTATAATGTTACAATAAACATCGATAATAGTATTCATGATGAATGGTTAATATGGATTAAGGAACATATTCCACAAGTTCTAGCAACAGGAAAATTTGAAAAAGCAACCTTAACTAAAGTGCTTGTAGAAGACAAAACTGAAGGCCATACCTACTCCGTACAATACAGATCTTATTCTCGAGAAGCTCTTGATGCTTATTATAGAGAAGACGCAGAAAACATGAGAAACGAAGGCTTAAAAAAATTCGCTGACAAAATGCTCGCTTTTAGAACGGAACTACAGATTGTTGATGAATATTCCGTGAAATTCAACTAAGAAAATCCATTTATAAACCAATTATGTCCGTACGCGCGAAAAAACATCTAGGTCAGCACTTTTTAACTGATGAAAGTATTGCTGAACAAATTGCAAATGCATTATCATTCAAGGGTTATAAACATGTCCTTGAAATTGGACCTGGCATGGGTGTGCTCACTAAATATTTGCTCAAAAAAGAGATCACTACGCATGTGGTAGAAATAGATTCTGAATCTGTAGAATACCTAAAAGCCAATTATCTCAATCTTGCCGATAGAATTATAGAAGAAGATGTTTTAAAATTTGATTTGACCCAAGTTTTTAAAGAGGAGCCTTTTGCAATAATTGGTAATTTCCCGTATAACATTTCAACACAAATCGTTTTTAAAACTTTAGAAATGCGCGAACAAATTCCTGAGTTTTCAGGCATGTTCCAAAAGGAAGTCGCACAACGTATTTGTTCAAAAGAAGGCAGTAAAGTATATGGCATTCTGTCTGTATTAACACAAGCATTTTATAATGCCGAATATCTATTTACCGTTCCACCAACAGTTTTTAATCCGCCACCTAAAATAGATTCTGGCGTTTTATTGCTAACAAGAAAAGAAAATTACGTACTCCCATGTGATGAAAAGTTTTTTTTCAAAGTAGTGAAAACAGCATTCCAACAACGTCGAAAAACACTCCGAAATAGTTTAAAAACTTTCAATCTTTCAGATAATTTAAAAGCAAATGTTATCTTTGGCAAGCGTCCAGAACAATTAAGTGTTGATCAATTCATTGAATTGACACTATTGATTGAAAACGACGAAAATGATTGAGAACATACGTGGAAGAAAAGAACGATAATATTCAGTTCCAAGTAAGTGATATACTTATTAAAAAAGTAGTTCACCTAATTAAATCTAAAAATGACACTGCAACTTTAGATTTTTTTGGCGAATATCATCACGCGGATATTGCCGAAATTCTAGATGAACTTAATCTAGAGCAAGCCACCTATGTTATCAAGCTATTAGACAGCGAACTCACTTCTGATGTTCTAATGGAACTTGATGAGGATGATCGTGAAAAGATCCTCGAAAACTTATCCGCTAAAGAGATTGCCGAAGAAATTGATGAACTCGATTCTGATGATGCGGCAGATATGATCGCTGAACTTTCTGAAAAACGTCAAGAAGATGTAATTGCTCATATCGAGAATCTGGAACAGGTCGAGGTCATTAAAGAATTACTAACCTATGATGATGATGTTGCTGGTAGTTTAATGGCAAAAGAACTCGTGAGTGTTAATGAGAATTGGACGGTAACGCGTTGTGTAAAAGAAATGCGTGAACAAGCTGAAAATGTGACACGTGTACATTCTATTTATGTCACAGATAATGACGATAGACTAATTGGGCGACTCTCTTTAAAGGATTTGCTAATGGCATCTCCAAAAGCACATATTTCAAGTGTTTATATTCCAAAAGTGGATTCTGTAAATGCAAATGAAGATATCGAAGACGTTGCTAGAGTCATGCAAAAATACGATTTGGAAGCGATTCCAGTTATTGATGACGAACAGGTCCTTCTGGGTAGAATTACAATTGATGATATCGTCGATGTTATTAAAGAAGAGGCTGAAAAAGATTACCAACTTGCAGCAGGTATTACTCAAGATGTAGAGGCAGATGATAGTATTATAGAATTAACTAGAGCGCGATTACCTTGGCTATTTTTAGGTTTAATAGGTGGTGTAGGTGCATTTTTAATAATGGTAGGTTTTGAAGGCTCGTTTGAAGAGCACGCCGTACTGTTCTTTTTTACACCATTAATTGCGGCAATGGCTGGAAATGTTGGTGTGCAGTCGAGCGCTATTATTGTACAAGGTTTGGCAAATGATGATGTTAAAGGAAGTATAAACAACCGATTAATAAAAGAAATGATGCTTGCCGCACTCAATGGAATTATATTGGCAATGTTTCTGTTTTTATTTGTTTGGGCTTATGAAAAAGAAGTCCTGAAAGCGCTTGCCATTTCTGTGTCCTTAGTCGTCGTTATTATTGTTGCAGGTCTCATTGGCACCTTTGTCCCGCTATTTCTTAACAAACGCGGTATTGATCCTGCCATCGCCACAGGGCCTTTTATTACTACCAGTAATGATATTTTCGGGATTCTTATTTACTTCTGGATTGCCAAAACCATTTTAGGTATTTAATTTTGGGCGTTCCACTCTTTCACTAGCCTCCTTCGCCGTCCGCATGTCGTCGAAGCTTTAGCGGAGACACAAATAGCTATGTAGTCAGAAAGGGTTCAGAGCGTCGCGCTTTCTCAAGTCGCTTTTATTTTTATGTTATCCTTCCAATTTAATCGTTCTGAACTTGTCATTCTGAGCCTGTCGAAGAATGTCAAAACATAAAGAGCTCCAACAATTGTTCAATCGCTAACGCAAATCTTCGTAATTTTACACTATGAAAGCAATTAATATTCAAGAAAAATTTACAAAATTCTCTAAAAACTGGCATCCACATCAAATCGCAATTGTCGATGATATGCAAGTGATTCTCGCAAAATTGAAAGGGGAATTTGTATGGCATAGCCATGAAGAAGAAGACGAATTATTTCAAATCGTAAAAGGAACTTTATATATGCAGTTTAGAGATCGAACAGAAGTTGTGAACGCCGGAGAAATTATAGTGGTACCAAAAGGTGTAGAACATAATCCAACCACTAAAAATGATGAAGAAGTACATGTCTTACTTTTTGAAAAAATTGCTACGGCTCATACAGGTGCAGTGAAACATGAACGTACGCAAACCGAATTTCCAAAAATCTAAATCGTCATGCTGAACTTGTTTCAGCATCTCATAATATTTACATTTGAATTTAAATTAATCCGCTTCTAGATTTTATAAAAAAAATGAATATTCTTCACTTAGATACCAATCATATTTTACTTATAAATCAATTAAATGATTTAGGCTGTATAAATCATGAGGATTATACGTCATCTAAAGAGAACATTATATCTAAAATCAAAGACTACGATGGTATTATTATCAGAAGCCGATTCACTATTGATAAAACATTCTTAGATGCCGCTATAAATCTCAAATTTATTGGTCGTGTAGGTGCAGGATTAGAAAATATAGATTGCAATTATGCCAAGAAAAAAGGAATTACACTAATTGCAGCGCCAGAAGGGAATCGAAATGCTGTTGGCGAACATACGCTAGCAATGTTATTATCACTATTCAATAAACTAAATAAAGCCGATCATGAAGTAAGTCAAGGCAAATGGTTGCGTGAAGCTAATCGCGGCATCGAACTTGATGGGAAAATTGTTGGTATTATTGGATATGGCAACATGGGAAAAGCCTTTGCTAAGAAATTAAGAGGCTTTGATGTTGACGTACTTTGCTATGATATTAAACCCAATGTAGGAGATAAAAATGCAACTCAGGTGTCACTTCAAGAGTTTCAGAACCGAGTTGATATCGTGAGTTTACATACACCGCAAACCGAACTCACTAAAGGAATGATAAATGATGAATTCATTAAAAAATTCAAAAAGCCATTTTGGTTTATAAATACGGCACGAGGTAAAAGTGTGGTCACAAAAGACCTCGTTGAATCCTTACAATCTGGAAAAATTATAGGTGCAGGTTTAGACGTATTAGAATATGAAAAATCATCCTTTGAAAACCTGTTTTCTTCAGGTATCCCAATACCATTACAATATTTAATTGCATCAAATAATGTACTTCTATCACCTCATGTTGCTGGTTGGACAACAGAAAGTAAAGAAAAACTAGCACAAACTATAGTGGATAAAATCAAAGTTTTTGTCATTGGGAGGAGTTAAGCGACGTGGCAATCTTTTAAGGTTGTATTAAAAATTTAATAGATTTCCATTTTTATGGAAAACAAATATGAAGAAAACCATTCTCATTTTCAGCAGCCTAATTATAGCACTGTTATTGTTTTTTCAATTGAGCAAGTATGCCTTGATTTCTGGGAATATGAAAATCGAGATTACCATTGCCATTATTGCTATTCTTTTCTTTTTCGTCGGCATATACATCAATAAAAAAAGTCTTCGTAAACCACTTAACCCTAATTATAGCATTGATCAAAAAAAGATACAAGAATTAGAAATTACAACTCGTGAATATGAGGTTCTTGAAGGTATCGCTTCAGGATTCTCTAATAAGGAAATTGCCGAGAAATTATTTCTTTCCGAAAGCACTATAAAAACCTATGTATCGAATTTATTAGTAAAACTGAATGCAAAGCGAAGAACCCAAGCGCTTCAAATTGCAAAATCACTTCAAATCATTTAAAAATCTTATTTTTAAACTAAAGTATGAGTCATTTGGTACTTTAGTATGAGTCTAAAAACGGATACTACATCTACTTTTGAGCTATTAATTTAAAATTCTTTTAATATGAAAAGTACAGTTTTAAAATATGGTTCTTACGGGCTTATTGTCGGTTTTATTGTGTTCATCTTGCACCTTACTTTAGGAATAAAAAACTTAGAGTATTCAACAAACGAAATACTGGGTTACATATCCATTTTTCTCTCCCTATCATTTATCTTTTTTGGTATAAAACATTATAGAGATCGTGTTAATAATGGTGTGGTATCAATTGGAAAAGCCATAAAAATTGGCCTTCTAATTTCAATGTTGGTTGGCCTAGGAATCGCAATCGCAGATTTTATATATACTAAATTTATTGATCCTTCTTTCTTTAGCAATTATGAACAAGCGCTCATAGATCAAGGGAAAAAAGACGAAATCATTAAAATGACCAGTGCGTCGGCTGCAGTATTTATGTTTATACTCGTCACAGTTATAGGATTCATTATATCTTTACTCTCATCTTTAATTTTACAACGTAAACATTAATAGTATGCAATACAAAGCAGACTCACCCGAAGACTATATAAGTCAACTTCCTGAAGAACGTCAAGCTCCAATAGCTAAATTGAGGAAAATTATACGCGATAATCTTCCCAATGGGATGGAAGAACAAATGAGTTATGGCATGCTTGGATTTGTTATACCGCATTCTGTGTATCCAAATGGATATCATTGTGATCCAAAAACACCATTACCGTTTATGAATTTGGCATCTCAAAAAAACTTTATTGCTGTATATCATATGGGAATGTATGCCAAAAAAGAAGTATTAGATTGGTTTACTGCTGAATATGCTAAACACTGCAAGTATAAACTTGATATGGGCAAAAGCTGTGTGCGATTCAAAAAAATAGAAGATATTCCATACCAACTTATTGGAGAACTAGCCGGAAAAATGAGTACGGAAGAATGGATTGACATATACGAAACTGCCATAAAAAAATAAACATTATGAAAGGAGCATGTTAGAATTTTTATCCCCTAAGAGAAACCAAAGGTTCAACGACTCCTTAAAAACTATAAAATGGAGTTAATGATTAATAGCGAACAACACGCCTGTACTGAGCAAAGTCGAAGTATGACCGATGAAAAACAATAAATATAGACACATGAAAAACAGAGTTACAGGTATTGGAGGAATATTCTTTAAAACTAAAGATCCAAAAGCATCAAAAGATTGGTACAGAAAACATTTAGGGTTTAATACAGATGACTATGGCTGTACGTTTAAGTGGAAAGATCAAGACGGCAACGATTGCACAACTCAATGGAGCCCTTTTGCTGAAGATACCAAATATTATGAACCTTCAAAGAAGGATTTTATGTTTAATTATCGTGTTGAAAATCTACATGAATTATTAGCCGCATTAAAAGAAGAAGGTGTAACTATTATTGGAGAAGTAGAAGAATATGACTATGGAAAATTTGGTTGGATCTTAGATAATGATGGGAACAAAATTGAACTTTGGGAACCTATTGACAAAGCCTTTTTGTAACAATACCGCTCTTTTTAAGACTTATAAATTAAAAGCGGTATCTCATTGTAATCTTCTGATTTTCAATTAGAACAATTTTTATTAACTTTATAGTCTAACCAAAAATCAAACACAATATGTCTGACGAAAAAAATTTAAGTGACGACCTAAACGATATGTTAGGTGACGCCAAAGAAGGTGCTAAAAAAGCAGCAGATAAAGCAAGTGAATTTGCTGATGAAGCAAAAGAAAAAGCAAGTGAATTCGCTGGCGAAGCGAAAGAAGCTGCTTCCGAATTTGCCGACAATGCTAAAGAAGCATTTGACAAAGCCTCAGGTGACAATAAAAAAGTGCTGGCCGGAATTTTAGGCATCGTCTTGGGTTGGCTAGGCGTACATAAATTTGTTTTAGGATATAATAAAGAAGGTGCTATTTTATTAGTACTTGGAATTTTAGGCTTCTTTACATGTGGAATAACTTCTGCTATTTCTGGAATTATTGGATTAGTTGAAGGTATCATCTATTTAACAAAATCAGACGAAGAATTTTTCAACACCTACCAATCTGGCCAAAAGCCCTGGTTCTAGGACTATAATTCATAAAAAAGTCAAAATAAATATCATTTGACTTTTTTATTACATTTTATCATCGTAATATTGCAATATATAAATATCATTATGGGAATTTCTAAAACTCAAATATTCACGGAACAGCAAAACGAATTGGCACAATTCTTTAAAGTCTTAGGGCATCCTGCGCGTGTTGCTATACTTCAACATATAAGTAAGCAAAATAGTTGCATCTGCAATGATTTAGTGGAGGAAATAGGCTTAGCACAAGCCACGATTTCACAGCATTTAAAAGAACTTAAAAGTATTGGATTACTTAAAGGTGAAGTAGAGGGAAAAAGTATGTGCTATTGCATAAATGTTGAGCGTTGGAATATGCTCCAAAATGAATTAAACTCATTTTTTAATACTACAAAATCAAATTGTTGTTAGTGCCTAAGGCACATTTTTCATCGCACTCGAACGTAAAACAAATACAAAATAAATATGAAAACTCAAGAATTATTTAATGTACTAGAGCAAAATCAAGACAAGTCCTTATTATTTGAATATGCGCATAACCAATTTGTTGGTGCTAATTATCATATTACCGAAGTAAAACATTATACTATAGATTCGGTAGATTGTGGCGCTCAAACCGACGCTTGGAAAGAAACCATTATTCAACTTTGGGAAAGTCCGAATGAACTAGAAAAAAGAGAATACATGACTGTTTATAAGGCTTTAGCTATTCTAAATAAAGTTGGTAAAATGAAATCGTATACTCTAGACGCTGAAGTTAAGATTGAATATAGCAATTCAAATTTTCACACTGCACAACTATTTGTTAACGATTTTGAAATAAGAGATAATCAACTTATTTTTAAATTAGCTGTTGAAAAAACAGATTGCAAGGCAAAATCGACTTGTGGTGTTCCTGAAGAACTAGAAACTGTATCAATTTCTGAAGAATCATGTTGTGCTCCAGGTGGAAACTGCTGTTAAAAAATAATGACACTTAGAATAGAATCATTAGTTAAAACTCATTGGACTTCAGTTTCAAAAATTTATGCTCAAGGTATTAAAACCGGATTGGCGACTTTTGAAACCGAAGTTCCTGATTGGGACACTTGGAATAACAAACACATCGTATCTTGTAGAATCGTTGCGACAATAAATGATGTAATAATTGGTTTTGGTGTGCTTTCGCCAGTTTCTATACGAAAAGTTTATGAAGGTGTTGCTGAAGTAACTGTGTATGTTGCAGCAGCTTTTAGAGGGCAACATATTGGAGAAGCCATACTTAAACAACTTATTATAGATAGTGAAGCTCATGGTTTCTGGACCTTACAAGCGGGTATTTTTTCAGAAAATATTGCTAGCATAGAACTCCATAAAAAATGTGGATTTAGAATTGTTGGGTACCGAGAGAAAATTGGTCAATTAAATGGAACCTGGCATAATAATCATTTTTTAGAACGACGAAGTAAGTCCAATATGTTAATTAAATAATTCATAAATATGAAGAATATATTAGTCCTGTGTACAGGCAATTCTTGTAGAAGTCAAATGGCTCACGGTTATTTAAATGTAATGGCCAAAGACAAAGCTAATATCTATAGCGCTGGAATTGAAACACATGGTTTAAATCCTGGAGCTGTTTTAATTATGAACGACGATGGCATTAATATTACTGGTCATACGTCAAACCATGTAGATGAATACCTTGATATAGATTTTGATTTTATACTTACTGTATGTGATCACGCCAATGAGAATTGCCCTTTTATTCCAAGTAAAAATGCAACTAGAATTCATCATAATTTCTTCGATCCTTCTAAAGTTGAAGGCACAGCAGAAGAAAAATATAAGGCGTTTCTAAAGGCGAGAAATGAAATTAAGGACTACTGTGAAGCGTTTGTGCAAACGCATTTTAATTAATACTATTCTTGCTCTCCGTTCCCAGAGAATTTTCGCTCCAATTCGGCTTGAAATTCTTCCATAACTGGACGCACTGTACTTTCAGGTAAATCGGCAATTTTTATATACATCAATCCATCCACAGCATTATTGAATAATGGATCGACATTGAAGGCCATTAATCTGGCATTCTGCTTAATGTACTTTTTAAGTAAAACTGGAAGCCGTAATGCTCCTGGCTCAACCTCATCAATAATCTTATCAAACTTATTTAAATCGGCCTCTGTTGCATCAAATACAAAATCCTTATCCGCATCTTTTAGCTTCACTTTAAATTCCTTTTTAGGGTGCACGTATTGCGCTAAATAAGGATCGTAATAATGAGATTTCATAAACTCAATCATAAGTGACTTAGAGAAGTCAGAAAATTGATTACTGATACTTACGCCACCAATTAAATACTTATGTTCAGGATAACGGAGTGTTGTATGCACTATACCTTTCCATAATAAAAAAAGAGGCATCGGCTTTTGCTGGTATTCTTTTATTATGAATGCCCTTCCCATTTCAATAGACTGACTCATCATTTTATACAATTCTGGCTCAAAACGAAATAGATCTTGCAAATAAAACCCATTAATACCATAGGCCTCAAATATTTTTGAGCCTAGTCCCATTCTATACGCTCCAGCAATTACTTTGGCCTCAAAATCCCACAGAAACATATGATGGTAATAGGTGTCAAATGTATCTAAATCAATGGCTTCATTTGTGCCCTCTCCTACTTCACGGAACGTAATCTCACGAAGTCTCCCAATCTCACGAATAATATTCGGTATTTTTTCAGCTGGCGCTAGATATACCTCATAATTTTTACTTTTTAGTAAACGACCATCATCATTTTTAAGCGCTTGAACCTCTTCAATCATTAATTGAGAGTCAATAGGAGTTACTATTTTTTTAGGGATTTTAGGAATTATAGGTGTTTTTAAAGATGATGAAATATTCTTTAAAACTTTTTCTTTCTCATCAAATGAATTGGAAAGCATATAGGTTTTCTTTCTTAAAAACTCCGAAAACTCCTGTAATGTATTGTACTCTTTTTGACTACTTACTGAAATTGGTTTTCCAATTCTAACTTTTATCGTTCTGTGCTTTTGAGTTAATAACTCTGAGGGTAATTTAGCTGTTCTAAACGTATCGCTAATTTTTGATAGTTTATAAAATAATCTACTGTTTTTAGCGTGAAAATAAATTGGTACTACAGGAACTTCAGCTTTTTGAATAAGTTTCATCGCTGCTTCTTCCCAAGGTTTATCAATGACTAATTTACCATCTCTATATGTTGAAACTTCTCCAGCAGGAAACACGCCAAGAGGATGACCTTCCCTAATGTGCAAAATAGCATTTTTAAACCCTGCAATACTTGATTTCACATCCTTTCGGTCTTCAAAAGGATTAACTGGCATAATATAGGGCTTTAATGGTTCGATACGATGGAGTAGAAAATTCGCAATGATTTTAAAATCTTTGCGCTGTTCGACCATCAATTTTAAAAGCAAGATACCATCTATACCACCAAGAGGATGGTTAGATACTGTAATATATGCACCATCTTTAGGCAGACGTTTTAAATCTTCATCAGGTATTTCAAATTTAATCTGAAAATCACCCAAAATTCCATCCAAAAACTCAATATCACTAAGGTGTTTATTTCGCTTATAAATCTTATTTAAAGTGGATATTTTTAATACTTTCATTAAGATCCAACCAAAGAACGTCCCTAGCAAACCATACTTATCAAAATGGATAGCTTTAGCAACTTCTTTTGCTGTAACTAATCCTGTATTTTGCTGTTTGGTCATGGGTGTAAATGTACTAAATAGTTTATTTAGTTACGATTTGAATCGTTTCGTGTGTTAATTGCTTCAATAAGACATCCTTACCCTCTTCAAGAGACAAAATAGCCTGTTCATTATAATGCCTTATAGTATAAAGACTCACATTTTCATGCACTGTTACCTTAAATTTAGCTTTTAAATGCTGAAGTAATTTTTCAAGATTATTATAGATATTATCTATACAAACTGAAAAGCTAATCGCTGAATTTTGAATGACATCTACTTTCATTTTATACAAATGCAGCAGACTAAATATTTCACTAATATTTTCCTCAACAATATATGAAAAGTCCAACGAGGATAATGATAACAATACTTGATTTTTCTTCACAATAAAACAGGGAATGTTTGGTTCTGAACCAATCTCCTTGGCCACCATGGTTCCATGATTATTAGGATTTAAAAAAGATTTCACATACAATTTTATTTCCTTTTGCTGTAAAGGTTGTAACGTATTAGGGTGTATCACTGTCGCTCCATAAAATGCCAGCTCTATAGCTTCTCTATAAGATATTTGATTAAGCAATTGTGCGTTTTCAAAATAACGTGGATCCGCATTTAAGACACCAGGAACATCTTTCCAAATTGTTACCGTTTCTGCATTTAAACAATAAGCGAAAATTGCGGCTGTATAATCACTTCCTTCTCTTCCTAAGGTAGTCGTAAAATTATTAGGATCACTTCCTAAAAATCCTTGGGTAATGTTTAATACCGAAGTGTCTACATTCGTATTAATTAGTTTTTGTGTTTGTTTCCAGTTTACATTTGCACTTCTGTAATAGTTATCCGTTTTAATACAATCTCTCACATCTAACCAATTATTTTTTAAACCAATTTCATTTAGATATTCGCTGATGATGGTGGTAGAAACCAATTCACCATAGCCCATGGTTTGGTCATAAACAAAGTTGTAATTTGGAGATTTATTACGGTTTAGAAAACTTATCAGTTCTTCAAACAAAGTGCTTACTCTTTTAAAAACAGGATGCTGTTCATTGTCAAACAGATCTATTAAAATTTCATTATGATATTTTTTTACGTCCTGAATTGAGCTTTGCAATTCTTTCTTATTATTAAAATAGTTATCAAGAACACGCTCCATGGCGTTGGTAGTTTTACCCATTGCTGAGATTATAATCAACGTATTAGCATGGCCTACTTTTTGTAATACTAAAACCAAATTTTTAACGCCATCAGCGTCCTTTACCGATGCGCCACCAAACTTAAATACTTGCATCTGAAATATTTGCTATATAATTCTTAATTCCTTTTTCATCTAATTGCACAACATCCCAGTCACGTAATACATTTGCTCCCTTTTTTTCATAGAACGAAATGGCAGGTTCATTCCAATCAATCACCTCCCAACTAATGCGTTTAACTCCCATATCGTTTCCAAACTTCACAACTTTATCTAAAAGAGCAGTACCTAATCCTGATCCTCTCATACGTTCACTTACTATTAAATCCTCTAAATGCAAAACGGTTCCTTTCCAAGTTGAAAAACGATTATAAACAATTGCAATGCCTTCAATTTTAGAATCCATTTCTGCTACAAAGCAATGAAAGCTCGGTTGATCTCCAAACCCCTCTTGTTCCAAGAAGTCCACTGTTATTTCAACCGCATCTGGTTCTTTTTCAAAAACAGCCAATGCGTTGATTAAATCGAGCACTTGGGTCATGTCCTCCTTTTTTGCATTTCTAATAAAATAATTCATGAATATAAAATAAATTCAAATATAACTTAAACTAGATTATTCTATACTATTAATATATTGTGAAATCGTTGTAGTTTATTAAAAAATACGATATTTGCAAAAACAAACAACTAGCTTCCATGTCTCAAAAAAATCAAACTCTTGGTGAATTTATAATCGAGAATCAATCCTCATTTAAATACACTTCTGGTGAGTTATCTAGACTTATAAATTCAATTCGATTAGCAGCTAAAGTAGTCAATCATGAAGTTAACAAAGCTGGATTAGTTGACATCATTGGGGCGGCAGGAGATACTAATATTCAAGGAGAAGATCAACAAAAATTAGACGTTTACGCTAATAATAAGTTCATTCAAACCATGACTAATAGAAATATTGTTTGTGGTATTGCCAGCGAAGAAGAAGATGATTTTATTTCTATAAATAGTCAGGATGAAAACAATCAAAACAAATACATCGTATTAATAGACCCTTTAGATGGATCCTCTAATATTGACGTCAATGTTTCAGTAGGAACAATTTTCTCGATATACAGACGTGTTACTCCTGTAGGAACTCCAGTAACTATCGAAGATTTTCTTCAAAAAGGAAGCCAACAAGTTGCAGCTGGATATGTAGTATACGGAACGTCAACTATGTTAGTGTATACTACTGGCGATGGTGTTAACGGTTTTACTTTGAATCCTGCTATTGGAACATTTTATTTATCACATCCAAATATGGAATTCCCTGAAGATGGAACTATTTATTCGGTGAATGAAGGTAATTATATTCATTTCCCTCAGGGCATAAAAAACTATATAAAGTATTGCCAAATGGAAGAAGGTGATAGACCTTATACCTCTAGATATATAGGTTCATTGGTTTCAGATTTTCATCGAAATGTAATAAAAGGAGGCATCTATATGTATCCTAAAAGTTCCAAAAACCCAACTGGAAAATTGCGTTTATTATACGAATGTAATCCCATGGCACTTCTTGCCGAACAGGCCAATGGTAAAGCGAGTGATGGCTTTACAAGAATATTAGATATAGAACCTACCGAGCTTCATCAGCGCGTTCCTTTTTTATGTGGAAGTAAAAATATGGTTGAAAAAGCGGAGTCTTTTATGCGTGACGCCTAGCACAAATTACAAACTATATTTTAGGGAAAGAATAAGATTTCTTCCAGGAGATGCAATTCCAGACGAATACGTTTTGTAACGTTGATCTGTTATGTTTTCTAAACTAGCACTAATAGTTATTGCTTGATTTAGTACATATTGAGATCTTAAATTCAAGGTATACCAAGAAGGCGCATATGGATTTCCATTACGATCTAAGGCATAGACATAATCTTTTGCTATTTCGGAAGGTGCCAATTGATTAAAAGACAATTCACTATTATATTCAGAAAATGCATCCAATATAAGTTTATCGTTTTGCCAAACTAAATGGGTGTTTCCGAAATTTGGAGCGGCATGTCTTACTGGCACTTCAATACCATTCTCATCCTCTGTTCCACCAATAATATTATATTGAGATGTTAATTTAAATTGCTTCGTGAAATTAATTTGCATGCCAACTTCAAATCCATATATCCAAGCTTTAGATGCATTTTGGATGGCTTGAACGTTGCTTAATTGTCCGTCATACATTATTTCTGTTTCGCCATTAAGATTGTAATCTCTACGCACAAGTGCATTGTCTAAAAATGTATAATAGGTTCCTGCATCTATTACAAAAACCGAGTCAAAGTTCAATTTAAAACCAAGCTCTCCGCCATAGGCATACTCTGGACGTAAATTTTGATTAGGAACCACAACTGAACCTGGTTCAGAATCAAATACTTTACCAATATCATCAATATTAGGAGCTCTAAATGCTGAAGAGGCATTTAATTTCCATTGTATCATTTCACTTGGAATCCAACTAATTCCCGCCGTAGCAGTTAAAGCGCCGGCACTTATTGTTGTTTTCTCAAAAGGAAGATTCAAGTATTGATTGTTTTCTGCGAAATCGGCATGACCAAAAATATGATTATAACGCAGCCCCGTTTGCAAGATAAACTTTGGATTGGGCTTGTATTTTACACTTGAATAGGCTGCAATAGACTGCCAGTTTGAATTGTCAGGATACCTTGAAACCGTTGGACTTGAAATATGAGTTGTAATATTTTGTTCAGAACCCTCAGAATGCACCGTATTATAAATATACTCAAAGCCATAAAAGAGCTCTGTTTTTGGGCTTAGCTGTTTCTCCAAATCCAAATTAAAAGAAAAAGCATCTACTGCTTCTTCACGAATGTTTCGTATTTCTGAATCAAAATCACGATCAAATCGACTTTCTTGAAAGTTTTGAAACGCAATAGTAGCCTGGATTTTATCGTGAATATTAGACGCGCTACTAAGTTTTGTTACTTGAAAATTCCCCATAAACCAACGCTGTGGACCATAGTTCCACTCAGCCGATCTTAATTGACCATTTCGGTAACGAAGCAATCTATCGAATCTAGAATACTCCGAAGTTTCACTATAATATAATCCTAAATCAAAACTTAACATATCTGAAGCTTCGTAACGTACTTTTTGCATTGCACTAATTTGATCATACCCAGTTGGCACCTGAACTAAAGGATTCTCATTTTGAACGATTTGGTCTATACCATTTATCGTCTGTACATATTCATCCCTTAGGTATGCTTTTGGCCCATGGCTTCCCATTCTCAAATCGTCAAAATCTGTATATGTCAAACTGCTCAAAAACGCCCAGTTTTTAAGACCAAAATTAAAATCAACATGCCCAGTTTTTTCTTTATTAGTCGTCGCGTAACGCGTAACGGCATTTGCCTTAAAGTAAAGTGAATCAGAATACGATAGCTGAGGTTTTTTTGTATAAAAACTCATCACTCCTCCAATGGCATCACTACCGTAAACAACAGATCCTGCGCCTAATGTGATTTCTGTGTTATTTATTGTGAACGGATCAATTGAAATAACATTTTGAAGATTCCCTCCTCTAAAAATAGCGTTATTCATTCTAACACCATCTACGGTTATTAAAAGTCTATTAGTAGAAAACCCTCTAATCATTGGGCTACCTCCTCCAAGTTGACTTTTTTGAACATATACATTTCCAGAACTTTCCAATAAATCTGCACTGGTTTGAGGATTTGAGAGTTGTATATCTTTAGAACTAATATTAATTATCTTTTGAGGAATATCACGTTTACTCTGACCAAATTTAGATGCAGAAATTATAATCTGATCCAAATCTTCAATCTTCAATTCTAAAAACACGATGCCTTTATTTTTTATGATATCAGATTTCTTAATCCCTTTTACATTATAAAGTAAATTTTGAAAGTAAATCATTTCATCAGACAAAAATTTATCTAAAAAAGCTTGGCCATCCAAGTTTGTAATTTCCGTTTTATCTCGTTTAGCATTATACAGTGTCACCCCAGAAATAGGATAATTCGTGCCTTTTTCTAGTACAGTTACTTGTTGTGAAAACAACATGTTCATTGAAAAAAAACACATCAATAAAAAGATTCTAAATTGCATTGAAATTAACTAAAAACTTGATTAAAAATTTGTAATGATTTTGGTTTTTTAAAATCGCCCAAATGTAATTCAAAATACAGTAATATCATTGCTAAAATGCGCTGTCTTTGTTTTGAGTTCATTTTTATAGTATTTATTGCATCAAATTTAATGCCTAAGAGTAATTTAAGCATGGATAATTCCTCACCTGAAACTGAGTATAAATTTTGCTGCTTAGATTCAAAAAACCCATTGTTCAAATTAAAAAAATCTTGCTCCATATTTGAAGTATCAGGATAGAAACCTAAGTATTTTGTAAGATTAATAAGAAAGAGTAAATGAAAATTTGAAAAATCATGATCATGATCTAACCATTGTAATGCGGTTTCAATATACTCATATAATGCTATATTTTCCTCCTCTTCCTTCAAAACTGTTGACATTACTTCAGCTAAAAACATTGTAATTGCACTTTTTAGAATATTTGTGTGCAAATTTTGATATGCATAAGAGAGCCTAACCTCTTTCATAGATTGAAGAGATTGATTGGGTTTATATAATTCCTCAAACTGAAGCTGTGACAATAATTGAAAGTATGCCGACTTAGAACTCCCTTTTCTTGTTTTTAAAGCACCATGTATTAAATAACTAACAACGCCTCTATGCTTCGTATAACATTTTACAATTAAGTCATATTCACGATACTTAATTGTTGAAAGTACAATGGCATTGGTTTTAATTAGCATCCAAAATCAATATATTATCTAATTATGAGAAGTTTTACTACTTTAGTTTCAAAAGTATCTAGGTCTGATATTAACAACAAATACACCCCAGAAGCTACGATGTTATCGGCTAGGTTTTTACCATTCCATATTGCGGTTCCACCATCAATTGCGAAATTATAATTTGCTTTCGATGATCTTAAATTAATACCAGATTGAGCTTCGGTGACCAAATTCCCTTCAATATCAGTAATTTTAATGTTCACATTTTCCGTAAGACCTTTGATCTTTACCCCCTTTGTAATATTATTTAAATCGTCAAAACCTAAAAGATTATACTCAGGTCTAACAGGGTTAGGGTAAGCAAAGGCATTCGCTAGTTCCTTCTCTGGTTTTGATCCTCCTGATAAAAATGACACCAGGCCTTTATCAGTTGCAATAAATACTCTTCCATCTATTGCATCAATCGAGATATCAGTTATGGTATTTGAAGGCAAAGGAGAATTGCCTTTAGTAAAGTGATAAATAGTTTCTTGACCATCTGGCGAGAAATAGAAAATTCCAGAATCTAATGTGCCTATCCATTTGTTATTCGAGCCGTCAACTTTTATATCAGAAATAAATTGATTAGATAACAACTCTTGAGGAAGACCGTCTTCAACAATTATTATTTCATTCACACTAGGGTTTGGGTCATTAAAAAAATTGGACGTATTATAAAGCACTCTGATACCTTTAATGGTTCCAATCCATAATTGATTTCGATCGTCAACAGCCAAGGCTCTAACATCTGTTGTTGGTAAATTAGCCTCTAAAGTCTTAATACTTCCAATGTTAGTTCCGGCTACATTTTCATTGAATCCCATGATTCCATTTAGAAATCCTGCAGCCCATTTCGTTCCATTACGATCGATTACTAAATCATTGAAACCAATTTCATCTGTTAAGCCATTTGGAATAATTTCCTCGAAACTATAACCTTGCCATTGCCCGGTCCCAGGATCATATGACTTTAATGGTCTATCTACTCTACTTGTTAGCATCCATAAAATCCCTGTTCTATCAAATTGTAATCCCGATTGTCTAATATTTATAATATTTGGAGCATCCGGTACCACAAGAGATTCTAACCCACTATTATTTTGATCGTGTAATGTCGTAGGGATTTCATTGTTTAACTCTAACATACCACTGATATAAGAGCTCATGAATACTTGACTAGGGTTAAAAGGATTTAAAGCAACATAATTTAAATTCTGAGCATTTAGAAGGCTATCAAATGGAATATTATGCCATTCTTCGTCGATAAAATGACTTACACCATATTTCCTAAGTGGCCATGGGTTATAATCTGATGAATAATCACCATATGTAACCCATAATTCATTATTACCCGATTCAATTTTGAAGGCATTATTTTTAAGCGGCCCCTCTGGTCTTATTTCCTCATAAGTGATAGGGTCTGATACTAATGTTTTCAATACTCCAAAACTATCTGTGCCTATATAAATATGATCATTCAAATAGGTAGCTGAAGTGAAATCAGTATCAAAATCTGAATTTATAGTTGCATGAGATAACTCATTAAAATTGCTATCATAAATAAATACATCATTCTTTGTGGCAACAATTAAATTTCCCTCTATTTCTTTCACATCTAGAGGCAAATCTGAGTAGGATAACAGCAGCGTCTTATTATTACCAACAATCTCAAAAATCTTTTTATCTAGTCTTATTGCATATAACTTATCTGAAACACTTTGAATTGCACCCCAAATACTTCCTGAAAAAGTTTCCCATTGTTGATAATCAATTAAATTAGGATTAGATAATAACGCCTTTTTCAATCCATTTCCATTTTTACATGAAGCATATATCTGGTTTTCAAATATAGTTGTTTGTGTCACAATAATTTGACTCCCTCCATTTCCCATAAAATACGTGTCTCCAAACTCACGTCTAGCCAAATCATAAACTGAAATACCGTAATTGGTTGAAATATAGACCAACCCTTCATGCTCATTGAAATGATTTATTTGTTTTATAGAAGGAGAGATTGTTTCCTTTTCTAAAATATCAACTACGGATAAAATATCATCATCAGTATCAGAAACAATTTCAATTAAACCATTCTCATAACCAATAAGTAACACCTGATAAATTTCGCTATACATAATTGTTGTAATGGTCTCGCCAGACAAACCATTAACCGTAGTTATTGTTTCCAATTCATTTGTTTCAACATCATAACTAAACACTGCATTTTCAGAAGCAGCAAAAACTTTTGTATTGCCACGAGTAACATCTTTTATATCGTAATATGAAAAGTATCCTTCCCAAAGGGTAGAATAGTCTTGTGCATAACCGGCAAAAGAGAAAATTAAAACAATAAGTGTAAGTGTATGTTTAAGCATATTCATTAATTGACACCAAATATATTTATTACAAACGAGAATTTTCCTAATATCATATACAATAAGCGAAATAAAAAAGCCTTCATAATAAAATGAAAGCTTCTTTAGTTATTACGTTTGAATTCTAATTAGACCACACCTTGATCTAACATAGCATCCGCAACTTTTACGAAACCAGCTACATTTGCACCTTTAACATAATCAATATACCCATCAGATTGAGTTCCATATGTAACACAAGATTGATGGATATCATCCATAATCTGATTAAGTTTAGCGTCAACCTCTTCACGAGTCCAGTTGAATCTCAATGAATTCTGACTCATTTCCAACCCTGAAGTTGCTACACCTCCAGCATTTGATGCTTTTCCTGGTGCAAACAATATTTTCGCTTTTTGAAATGCTTCTATTGCTTCTGGTGTAGTAGGCATATTAGCGCCTTCAGCTACTGCAATTACGTTATTACTTATTAATGCTTCAGCCTCTTCTTTGTTTAATTCATTTTGTGTTGCACATGGTAAGGCAATATCACAATTCACGGACCAAGGTCTTTCTCCTGCATGAAATGTTGCAGAAGGGTATTTATCGGCATATTCGCTTATACGTCCTCTTTTTACATTTTTAAGCTCCATTACAAAGGCTAGCTTATCTGCATCAATACCATCAACATCATTTATATATCCAGAAGAATCAGACATAGTCACGACTTTTCCTCCTAATTCAGTAACCTTTTCACATGCATATTGCGCAACATTTCCAGATCCAGAAATAACTACAGATTTACCACTAAATGAATCTCCTTTCGTCGCAAGCATATTTTTAGCAAAATAAACACACCCATAACCTGTTGCTTCTGGTCTAATTAAAGAACCTCCATAAGACATTCCTTTACCAGTTAACACACCTGTAAATTCATTTCGCAATCTTTTATATTGACCGAACATGTATCCTATTTCACGACCACCAACTCCAATATCTCCTGCAGGAACATCAGTATTAGCCCCAATATGACGGAATAATTCAGACATAAAAGACTGACAAAAACGCATTACTTCATTGTCACTCTTCCCTTTTGGATTAAAATCAGATCCTCCTTTTCCGCCTCCCATTGGAAGTGTTGTAAGAGAATTTTTAAAGACTTGTTCAAATCCTAAGAATTTAAGAATACTTAAGTTCACTGATGGATGGAAACGCAGTCCTCCTTTATAAGGTCCAATTGCCGAATTAAATTCAACTCTAAATCCTCTATTAACTTGAGTATTTCCATTATCATCAATCCAAGGAATTCTAAAAATAATAGTACGCTCAGGTTCTACCATTCTTTCTAATAACATTTTTCCTTGATATTTTGGATTCTCCTCAATAAAAGGAATTACGGTTTCAGCAACTTCATGAACAGCCTGTAAAAATTCTGGCTCATGTCCGTTTTTTGCTTTTACAAGATCTAAAAAACTTTCAATTTTATTTTTCATCTATTTAAAAATTATTAATCTATATTGAATTTGATTGGGCAAAGATACATTATCTTTAAAAAATTTGAATTATTTTTTTAATATTCTCAAAAGGATTCTGATGAATTTAGAATTCTCTAAAACATTTCAACACTATAAACGTTTACCTATTGACCGATTTATTTGGAAGTTAATCATGTTTTCATATATTTGTTAATATCATTGCCCTTAATAAAAGCAACCATATGACGCTTAATTTTAAACAATTAACCATTGCGCTACTTTTCATTTTTAGTGTCACAAATGGGTTTTCACAACTTGGGTTTTCACATGAAGTTGGTGTTATTGCAGGACCTGTAGCTTTCCAATCTGATTTTGGTGTTCGCCATGATTTTGAAACTAATGCAGGCAACACTGGAATAGGTGTTGGAATTGTTCATTATATCAATTTTGCATATAGAGCTGATTGTAATTGTTATTCCACCGATACGTATTTTAATGATCATTTTAAATTGAGATCTGAAATTTCATGGAATAAAACAAAACTCAACCATTTTGGTAAATGGGTCGATCCTTCAAGAACAGGTCAAAATGCGGAAAGATTGAGAAGACACTCTGGTGAAGCTAATAATTTTGATGTTGGAATGCAACTAGAGTACTTTCCATTGAGTATTCGTTCGTTTCAAGCTTTTAGTTACTCTTTTGCCCCTTTCATCAGTTTAGGAGCACACTTTACATCGTATAACCCAAAAGCAGAAACGACCTATGGCGATGGCAATATTATAAATCATTTTAATATTTATCAACCTTGGGTGGCTGGAGGACGTGAGCCAATAACAATTGAAGGCGGAACCACATGGTCTGTAGTTGGAAGTATTGGAACGAGATATAAACTTACGGCATTGTCAGATCTCATGCTGGATTTGAGATGGCAGTATTATTTTAATAACGAAATAGATGGCCTCGATCATCATTTAGCTTCAAATAAAGCAAACGACTGGCTAGTATGGTTGAATTTTGGATATATATATTACTTAGATTAAATCTAATATTTATACATAAAAACGCCCAAGCAATTAATTACTTGGGCGTTTGCTTTTTTAATAGAATCGTAGATTAACCAATAGCTTGTTCAAGATCTTGAATAAGGTCATCAATATCTTCAATACCTACACTTAATCTTATTAAGGAATCAACTACTCCTGTTTTTTCACGTTCTTCTTTTGGAATACTAGCATGTGTCATACTTGCTGGATGGCCAGAAAGCGATTCTACTCCACCCAACGATTCTGCCAAAGTAAAATACTTGAATTTCTCAACTATTTTAATTGCATCTTCATAGTTATTTCCTTTCGTTGTAAATGAAACCATACCTCCAAAATCATTCATTTGATCTTTAGCGATCTTATGATTTCGATGACTTTCAAATCCAGGCCAATAGACCTTCTCAATTTTTGAGTGATTTGCTAAGTATTCTGCTACAACTTTACCGTTCTCACAATGACGTTGCATACGTATATGGAGTGTTTTTATCCCTCTTAAAACTAAAAAACTATCTTGAGGGCCACAAACGGCTCCACTCGCATTTTGAATAAAATACAAACGCTCTGCCAAATCTTTATCCTTCACAACTAAAGCTCCCATTACAACATCACTATGACCACCTAGGTATTTGGTGGCAGAGTGCATAACAATATCTGCACCTAAATCTAAAGGTTGTTGCAAATAAGGGGTTGCAAATGTGTTATCCACACCTAACAATATCTGATGCTTTTTCGCAATAGTAGAAATCGCCTTTATATCAATTATATTCATCATCGGATTGGTTGGAGTCTCAACCCAAATTAGCTTTGTATTCGCGTTGACATAGCTTTCTATTTCTGAGGCATTTTCCATTCCAATAAAATGAAATTTAATTCCAAACCCTTCAAATATTTTAGTAAATAATCTATATGAACCACCATATAAATCGTTAGTAGATATCACTTCATCACCAGGTTGCAAAAGTTTAATAACAGCATCAATTGCTGCAAGACCTGAACCAAAAGCTAAGCCGAATTTTCCGTTTTCGATGCTCGCAAATGCGTTTTCCAAAGCATTTCGCGTCGGATTATGGGTTCTAGAATATTCATAGCCTTTATGTCCTCCAGGAGTAGATTGGGCATATGTAGACGTTTGATATATTGGCGGCATTACAGAACCATAGGCTGGATCATGTGATTGCCCTCCATGTATTGTTTTCGTATTAAATTTCATTTTAGATATTTTGTTAAATAAATTTAGACGATATATCTCCAAATTCATTTCATTTAGCGACAACAAATTTAATCTTTAATTCGTTGTATTCAAATGGATATAATATCTTTAGTGAATGTTTAACAAACCCACAATTATTATGAGAAAAAACTGGTGTGTACTTCTTTTGACTATTGGCTTTTTGTCTTGTGCTGTGGAGGCTAAATTGATTTTTAAAGAATTTTATCTTTCAAAAACTGAGAATGCAATAATTGAAATTAATTATCCGAAAGCAGAAGGATCTGATCCTGTGGCTCAGACAATAAACACAACAATTGAATCTCATATAGCTAAACAAATAGATATGTCTGAAGACACACTGGTAAATCCGTCATTAGAGATTGTTGTTAAGCAGTTTGATGATGAATTTATAGCATTTAAAAAGGATTTTCCTGCTACTGCCCAAAAATGGGAAGCATTAATTGACAGCGAAGTTACATATGAATCAAATGACTTGATAAGTATTGCCATAAATTCATATCTCGACACAGGAGGTGCTCATGGAAATAGTTATATCGAATTTCTAAATTTCGATCCAACAACAGGTCATGTTTTAAAAACCAGTGATTTAATAAGAGAATTGGAAGGATTTACGGCACTAGTTGAAACATACTTCTTAAAAGAAGAGGCAACCAAATCAGAAGAAGAACAAATTGAGGATGTGTTTTTCGGTAAAGGATTTCAACTACCAGAATCCATAGGATTTAGTGACGATGGTGTCATTATACTCTATAACACTTATGAAATAGCATCATATGCTCAGGGAATAACAGAATTCACTATTCCTTATGAAGATGCTAATCCGTATCTGAAGATTCGACCGACTTATTAGATAATCGTTTTATTACAGATTCTACAGTTAGACCTTGTCCAATAATTGAAAACACCACAATAATATAAGTGATTACCAAAAATAATTCGCGATGCATATCTTTTGTTAAACTTAGTGCTAATGCAATTGAAATGCCTCCTCGCAATCCTCCCCAGGTCATAATTAAATTCGTGTGTGGTACAAATTCTAATCTTTTTGCAAAGAATTTAATTGGTAGCCATAAAGATGCATACCGACATAGTAGCACTAAAGGAACGGCAATTAATCCTGCTATTACAAAATCCATTTCGAAAGACAAAATGAGCATTTCCATTCCAATCATCACGAATAAAACTGTATTCAAAAGCACATCCACCAATTCCCAAAATTTATCTACATAAGTCTCTGTAACTTCAGACATAGCATTATTTCGAACCGTATCATTCCCTACAATTAATCCTGCAGTAACCATAGCTAAAGGAGCCGATAAATGTAATTTATGCGCCAATAACGTACCTCCCATAACTGCAGCTATAGTTATAATAACTTCAACTTCATAATCGTCTATTGACTTTAAGGCTTTATATGTAATCCATCCCAAAATTAGCCCCAATACAATGCCTCCAATCACTTCTTGACCGAACAGTGTTGCGATTTCAGAAAACTCAATTGCAACATTAGGATTTCTCGCTATTGAAAAAATAGTTAAAAACACGACTACACCAACGCCATCATTAAACAAAGATTCTCCAACAATTTTAGTTTCCAATTTTTTAGGAGCATTTGCCTTTTTTAAAATCCCTAATACGGCAATCGGATCTGTTGGAGAAATGAGTGCGCCAAACAATAAACAGTATATAAAATTAACCTCTAATCCAATAAATTGAAGTGTGAAAAACATCAATATTCCAACCAAAAATGTAGACACTAAAACGCCTAAAGTTGCAAATACTAATACTGGAAATCGCTGTACTTTTAATTGTTCAAAATTGGTATGTAAAGCGCCTGCAAAAAGTAAGAAACTTAACATAATATCTAGCAAAACAGTTTCAAAGTCAATTTGAGATATAAACTCCTTTTCTCGTAACAATAAAGTGTCGTCAAATTGTGCTAATCCAAGAATTACAAGAGTAAAGACTATTGTAATAAGCATTAACCCAATGGTAATAGGAAGTTTTAAAAACTTAACATTTATATAGCCAAAAAGTGCTGATAATACTATTAATACTGATGCTATTCCAAAATAATCCATACTATGAGGTGGTCAATAATTTTTCTTAAAAGTAATTAAATTTCTTTTTAAATCATTTTACTTTGCAATTCAATAGTTATTCCATGAAAAAAGTATACTATCTCAAAACCTGCAGTACCTGTAATAGAATATTAAAAGCTTTAAACTTACCTTCCGACTTTATTCTTCAAGACATTAAAACTGATAGGATTACAGTTAATCAGCTAGAAGAATTATATGCACTTTCTGGTAGTTACGAAGCCTTATTCAGTAAACGTGCAAAATTGTATAAAGAAATGGGATTGAAAGATCAAAATCTTACCGAAAAAGACTACAAACACTATATATTAGATCATTACACATTTTTAAGTCGGCCCGTTATTGTAAATAACGCTCAAATTTTTATTGGTAATAGCGCAAATGTTATTGAAGCCGCAAGATTAGTTATTCAAGGCTAATACTTTGGAAAACAACTTAGCCTAAATTGACTGGTCTTTTACCATGTTTCCTTGTGTCTTCTTTGGTCAGGGTTCTAAAATTAATCGCTTTTGGAAATGTTTCTGAAATCGTTAGTAGTGCTTCGGGTAATGCTGTTAAAGACCGTTTCTCAGTATCGATCCAAGCACCAAATATTTCGCAATTTGCTAAATTTTCGCCTTTGTCATTATAAAAATTGTGTTCAAACTTAAAGAACATCCCATCTTTACTTAGCCCTATTAATTCCAAAGTAACTGTTATTGGAGTGCCTAAATAAGCTTCTTTAAAATAATACATATGTTCATAAAATACTACTGGTCCTATTTCTTGTTCATGCATTTCTTGCATGCTAAAACCATAATCCGTAAAAAAGCCCATACGTGTATGACTCATAAAATTAGTGTATGCTGAGTTTGCTAGGTGCGCATTTGCATCTACATCACTCCATCTTATTTCAAATTCCTTTTTATACATAATTGATTTTTAAGGCTACAAATTTATACTTTTTTATTCGGCATACTTATGAAGCATATATAACTTTCAATGTAATAACTTTATGATTTTGATTACCTTTGGACAACTTTTATAAATTGAGTACATGATACAATCCATGACAGGTTACGGTAAGTCTGTAATACAGCTTCCAACAAAAAAAATATCAATAGAAATTAAATCCCTAAATAGTAAAAATTTAGATTTAAATACGCGTATGCCATCTCTATATAGAGAAAAGGAATTGAGTATTAGAAAGCTTATCGCAACTAAACTAATTCGAGGTAAAATTGATTTCTCATTATATATGGAAGTCACTGGTGAAGAAACCTCAACTCAGATTAATAAAACGGTTGTAAATCAATACATAAAACAACTTAAAGAGGTTGTTAATGGTGATGAAACGGAGCTCCTTAAAATGGCTATAAGATTACCTGATGCTTTAACTACTGAGCGGGATGAAATTGATGAAGACGAATGGAGTCAAATTGCAAAAGAAATAGATTCTAGCTTAGAAAAAATATATCAATATCGCTTAGATGAAGGTGAAAGTTTAGAAAGGGATTTCTTTGAACGTGTCGAAAACATTTCCAATTTATTGGATGACGTTATTGAAATGGATCCTGAGCGTATTGAAGGTGTAAGAGAGCGTTTACAAAAAGGAATCGCAGATATTAAGGAAAAAGTTGACGAAAATCGCTTTGAGCAAGAATTAGTCTACTATATAGAAAAGTTTGATATTACTGAAGAAAAAGTACGTTTAAAGAATCATTTAGACTACTTTTTGAAAGCTCTAAAATCTGATGACTCTAATGGAAAAAAATTAGGGTTTATTGGTCAAGAAATGGGAAGAGAAATCAATACCATTGGTTCAAAATCTAACTATGCACCAATGCAAAAGTTAGTGGTTCAGATGAAAGATGAACTAGAAAAAATCAAAGAACAATTACTAAACGTTTTATAATGAAAAAAGGGAAACTTTTAGTGTTTTCTGCGCCTTCTGGCTCAGGAAAAACAACCATTGTAAGACATTTATTAGCTCAAAAAGAATTGAATTTAGAATTTTCAATTTCTGCAACTTCACGCGCAAAACGTGGGGAAGAAATAGAAGGTAAAGATTATTATTTTTTAGATACAAAATCCTTTAAAAATAAAATAAAAAACGATGATTTTCTAGAATGGGAAGAGGTTTATAGAGATAATTTTTACGGTACTTTAAAATCTGAAATTGAACGCATTTGGGCGCTAGGTAAAAATGTGATTTTTGATATTGATGTTTCTGGAGGATTGAGAATTAAACGCAATTACCCTGAGAAAACTTTAGCTATTTTTGTAAAACCTCCTAGCATTGACGAGCTAAAAATCAGACTTAAAAAGCGTAAAACCGAAAGTGAAGATAAAATTAATATGAGAGTGGCAAAAGCTTCAGCAGAATTGGCGACTGCACCTCTATTTGATGAAATCGTAGTTAATGAAATCTTAGACGATGCACTAACAGAAGCTTATAATTTAGTGGATACTTTTATAAATCAAAACGACAATTGCGAATGAAAATTGGATTGTATTTTGGTACGTTTAATCCCATTCATATTGGTCATTTAACCATTGCCAATCATATGGCCGAATATAGCGATTTGGATCAAGTATGGTTTGTGGTAACACCGCATAGCCCTTTTAAAAAGAAAAGTACTTTATTGGACAATCATCATCGCTATCAAATGGTTGACCGAGCAGTAGAAGACTATACTAAGTTAAGGGCTAGTGATATTGAATTTAATCTCCCGCAGCCAAATTACACTATTAACACACTTGTTTATTTAGAAGAAAAGTATACCGATTATGAGTTTTCTCTAATCATGGGAGAAGACAATCTAAAGAGTTTCCATAAATGGAAAAATTATGAATTGATTCTGAAAAATCATCATATTTATGTTTACCCAAGAGTTTCCGAAGGAAGCATTGACACGCAATTTCACACCAATGGGAAAGTGCATTTTATAGATGCTCCTATTATGCAATTGTCATCCACTTTTATCCGAAAGTCAATAAAAGAAGATAAAAATATAAGACCAATGTTACCCGAACATGTTTGGGAATATGTTGATGAAATGAATTTTTATAGATAGCCTCTATTTTTGTACTAAGAAATTAAATTACAGAAATACTAAAAGACGCAATTGATTGATTACATAAAAAAAGGCGCACTTTGTAGTGCACCTTTCTCAATATATTTATTAATTTTTATTTAGTTGGTTCTACTTCTCCATCAACAACACAGTCAGATAAAAAAGCTTCTACATACATAGCCCAGCTATTTCCATCAAATCCTGGTCCTTCGGCCCAAGCAGTTTCTCCTCCTGTAGGCCCTTGCACTTCAGCATGTGCTGCGAAGCAATACGCCTCACTTAGTGCATCTAAACTAATCATGTAAACCACTTCATTGGTTCCTGTAGAATGTGGCTCAGTATGCTCAAACTGTCCGATTTTAGGATTTCCAGATCCTGTAGTAGGCACCCATTGTTCGTCGCAATTTCCAATACTAAAATGTGTTAGGTCAATTGTCCAATCTTCATTAGTAGCATATGTAATAATCAGATTTACGCCATCATTGTCTACAGATACTGTACCTGCAATATGATTTTGTCCTGCAATCAAATTAGTGGACATACATGGCTCATCAAGAGATGCTCTTTGTAGAGCTCTATTGATTGAGGAAGCAGAGACTCTAAAATTAGGGTCTAATTTTGTAGCTTGCGTTTCTTCTTCCATAACAGACTCAGTGTTACAACTCATTAACGTCGCTATAATGAGCGCAGATAGAATAAAGGTAATTTTTTTCATAATCATAAAATTTGGGGTTAAGGACCATGAAACTAAGACTAATTAACGATTAAATCACAATTTATTCGATGAAACGCATGATTAAATAATATTTTTGATGATTTTTCCTACGTAATTCGATGAAATACACTTCTAGAAATGATAAAATGCATTTTTTAAATGTTCTATCTCATAGTTATTTAGCGTTTTAATAATGGAAACAATATCAAATCGGACTTCTAAATCTAGAGCATTGGAATTAATATAATAGTCAACTGCTTTTACAATGCGTTGAATTTGTTTTGGTTTTACAAAATCTTGAGGATTGCCAAAATGACGTGTAGCTCTAGTTTTAACTTCTATAATGGCAAGCGTATGATCTATTCGAGCAATGATGTCAACTTCAGCCTTTTCGAACCTATAATTACACTCGAGAATATCATAGCCTTGTTCGAGAAGAAAATTAATTGCAAGTTTTTCTCCCTTTTCACCAAGTTCATTATGAGTTGCCATAATTAATTATTGAAATCTAAATTAGACTTTACTTTAGCCACATGCAATTGAATCGTTCTTCCAAAAATAAGTGCACGATTATCCCTTTCATGACCTGCAGGCATATTGAAAGCTATTGGAAAATCATACTCGGCCAAAGCATCCAAAATAAGCTGCTCTACTGGTTTACCCCAAGGCGTCGTGTTTTTTCTAAGCTTAGTAATGTCTCCAACTACAACCCCTTTACAATCATCAAAATATCCAGCGCGCTTTAAACTTTGTAACATACGATCAATATGGTAGGCATACTCTCCTATTTCTTCAATAAATAATATTTTTCCCGAAGTATCAATGCTCGTTTCAGAGCCCAACATGGTGTGGAGTATCGTTAAATTTCCACCAACTAATTGTCCAGAAGCAATCCCTGTTTTATTATATGCTGAACCTTCAATAGTATAAGATAATGGATTTCCAAATACCGTATTTTTAAAAGTTGCAATAGTCTCGTCTAATCCTTCTTTATCTTCATTTAAACTCACGCACATCAAGGCATGAATTGATTCAAATCCTTCATTATGCATTTGATTATGCAAAGCTGTAATGTCCGAATAACCAATGAGCCATTTAGGATGCCTCTTAAATTTTGTATAATCCAACTTATCTAAAATCCTAACAGTTCCATATCCTCCACGAGCACACCAAATCGCGCTAATGGTTGGATCGTCAAGAGCATTTTGAAAATCTTCACAGCGCTCGTCATCAGTTCCTGCGAAATGATTGGCTTGATTGAAAACGTGTTGCCCAACAACCACATTTAAATTCCATGATTTTAAAAGTGCTTTTGCGAGTTCTACTTCATCTGTTCGTTCTTTAAGTATTCCCGAAGGTGCAACGATAACAACAGTATCTCCTGCTTTTAAATAATCTGGTTGTTTCAACATGAGCTGCGATTTTGAAGCTGCTTTATTTTGAGCTATTAATTGCGTTTTTCCAGAGAAAAAAACAACAGTTATTATACTAAAAATGAATGCGTATTTTGACATATTGTAAATGTACATTTTTTTTCACACGTTTAAATTCAATAATCATCAAAGCATAAATTAATTATAAAATTAAGAACATGTGTAACCACTACGTTCTCGAATTAAAAATTTTAAACATTTCTTAATTAAAACTATGTCTAAAATTTATAAATGCTCGTTTCTAAATCGCAGTCAAAATGCGTACTTTTACATCTTCAAAACAACCCGTCATTCCGAACAAAGTGCTGGAATCTGTCTAATGTAAACTCTTATTAATGAGATTGCCACAGTCGTACCTCCTTCGCAATGACATATTAATTTAATTTTTTAAGATTGATGAGTCAACCACAACGATATACAATTACTGCAGCACTCCCTTATACCAATGGACCAATTCATATTGGGCATTTAGCAGGTGTTTATATACCAGCAGATATTTATGCACGCTATTTACGCTTAACCGGAAACGATGTCGCTTTTATTTGCGGAAGTGATGAACATGGCGTTCCAATAACTATTAAAGCGAAAAAGGAAGGTGTGTCTCCTCAAGACATTGTTGATAAATACCACGCCATTATTAAGCAATCGTTTGAAGATTTTGGAATTACTTTTGATAACTACTCCAGAACTTCGGCAAAAATTCATCATGAAACGGCATCAGAGTTTTTTACAACCTTGCATGATAAAGGTGAATTTATTGAAGAAACTTCAGAACAGTTATACGATGCAGAAGCTAATCAATTTTTGGCTGATCGCTTTATAGTGGGTACCTGTCCAAAATGTGGTTATGAAGAAAGTTATGGCGATCAATGTGAAAACTGTGGAACAAGTCATAATGCGACAGATTTAATTAATCCCAAATCTGCTATTACTGGAAATATACCAACGCTTAAACAAACAAAACACTGGTTCTTACCTTTAGATAAGCATGAAGATTTTTTAAAAGACTGGATTTTAAAAGGTCATAAAAAAGACTGGAAACCTAATGTTTACGGACAAGTGAAATCTTGGATAGATGATGGTCTTCGACCACGTGCTGTCACCAGAGATTTGGACTGGGGAATTCCTGTGCCTGTTGAAGGTGCTGATGGCAAAGTACTATATGTTTGGTTTGATGCGCCTATAGGCTACATATCGGCAACCAAAGAATGGGCGTCACGTGTTGGCAAAGATTGGGAACCGTATTGGAAAGATGAAAACACTAAACTCGTACACTTTATAGGAAAGGATAATATTGTATTTCATTGTATAATTTTCCCAGCTATGTTGAAAGCTGAAGGCTCTTACATTCTCCCTGATAATGTTCCTGCGAATGAGTTTTTAAATTTAGAAGGGAATAAATTGTCAACTTCAAAAAATTGGGCGGTTTGGCTTCCGGAATATTTGGAAGATTTTCCGAATCAACAAGATGTGTTGCGATATGCCTTAACAGCTAATGCACCTGAAAGTAAAGACAACGATTTTACTTGGAAAGATTTTCAAGCGAGAAACAATAACGAGTTGGTTGCAATTTTCGGGAACTTCATTAATCGTGTTGTCGTGCTCACTAATAAATATTATGATGGGACAATTCCAGTTCCTTCAGAATTTTCACCGATAGATGAAGAAACATTGGCTACAATAAAAGCGTATCCAGGTGTGATATCAAGTTCTATTGAGCGCTATCGTTTTAGAGAAGCCGGTCAGGAGCTCATGAATTTAGCCAGACTTGGAAACAAATATCTTGCCGATGAGGAGCCTTGGAAAATGATAAAAGTTGATGAAACCAGAACACAAACAATTATGTATGTGGCACTTCAAATTGCTGCTGCTTTAGCAACATTAAGCGAGCCTTTCTTACCTTTTACTTCTCAAAAATTAAAATCTATTTTAGGAGGCTCTGATAATTCATGGGATGAAATTTCAACGAAAACTGTTCTGATTAATGCAGGTCACCAAATTGGTAAGGCCGAATTATTATTCAGTAAAATTGAAGATGATACCATTCAAAAGCAATTAGATAAATTAGAAGCTAGTAAAAAAGCCAACGAGGCCGCAAAGAAAGTGGTAGATCCTCAAAAGGACGAAATTACATTTGATGATTTCACTAAGTTAGATATTCGTGTTGGTACTATTTTAGAGGCTGAAAAAATGCCAAAAGCTAAAAAACTTCTCGTTCTTAAAGTGGATACGGGAATTGACGTTAGAACCATTGTGTCTGGGATTGCTGAAAGTTTTACAGCGGATGAAGTTATTGGTAAACGTGTTACTGTTTTGGTTAATTTAGCACCAAGAGCATTACGAGGTGTAGAAAGCCAAGGTATGATTTTAATGACCGAAACTCCAGATGGTAAATTGGTGTTTGTCAATCCTGATGATGATGAGATCAGTAATGGACTACAGATTAGCTAATAAATATGTAACTTTACTAAAAAGAATAATATGTTATCAAAATCTATAGAATCCGCTTTAAATAATCAAATTAAAATAGAAGCAGAATCATCTCAGGTATATCTAGCAATGGCTGTTTGGGCCGAAGTCAAAGGTCTTGAAGGCGTGTCTACTTTTATGTATGCACAATCTGATGAAGAACGCCAACATATGCTTAAACTTGTTAAATTTGTGAACGAGCGAGGTGGTCATGCCAAAATATCTAATCTTGAGGAACCCAATGATTCCTTTACATCTTTTAAGGAAATGTTTCAGAAACTTTATGATCACGAAGTTTTTGTTTCAAAAAGTATTAACGAATTAGTGCATATTTCGTTGCAAGAAAAGGATTATGCAACTCATAATTTCTTACAATGGTATGTTTCTGAACAAATAGAAGAAGAAGCTTTAGCAAGGACTGTCTTAGACAAAATAAATCTCATTGGCGATGATAAAGGCGGACTTTATTTGTTTGATAGAGATATAGAAAAATTAACTGTTACTACTGCCTCTTCAGAAACTACTTTATAATTTAACAATTCGTTTTATTTAGATTAAATAAAAATAATTAATTTTGCCGCATTATCGAAACTACAGATGGTGTTTTGGGGAAAAAGAAGCAAAAAAAAGCTAAAAAAAAATTACAGGAGATAGGGATTATTTCAGAAAAAGCTAAGACTAGTTGCTGTAAAAAATATAAAAAAAGTGAAAACAAACGCTGTAAAAAGTGTCCTTGCTTTGACTTACTTAAAAATGTTGCATAAAGTTATTCCGAATCTATTTAAAACTCAATTTGTTTTTTAAATTGCCATACGTTAATCGTTACTCAAGATGCAACTCATACCCTTTTTAATTTCGCAAACACAACTCCAAGAACAATCTATAAAAAACACAGTTGCACTACTAAACGAAGACTGTACGATTCCTTTTATTTCACGTTATAGAAAAGAAAGCACTGGAAATTTAGACGAGGTGCAAATTGCTCAGATCGTCACATTCAAAAACCGCTTTGAAGTCATAGAAAAACGGAAACGTACAATTCTTAAAACTTTAGAAGGACTAAATGTTTTAACAGCTGAACTTCAACAAAAAGTTGAAGACGCACAAGATATAACTAGTCTAGAAGATCTCTATTTACCTTATAAGAAAAAAAGAGCAACGAAAGCCGAAAAAGCAAAACAGCAAGGACTTGAGCCTTTGGCTAAAATAATTATGAGTCAAAATTCGAATGCTATTGAGTCTATTGCTTTTAAATATGTCAAAAATAAAATTCATTCTACTGAAGAAGCCTTAGAAGGCGCAAGACATATTATAGCAGAATGGCTCAACGAACGATCAGATATCAGAACAGCTATCAGATATCAATTAGAGCGCTTCGCCATGATTAGCACTAAAGTAATAATCAAAGCATCTGAGAATGAGAAAGCTCAAAAATTTAAAGATTATTTTGATTGGGAAGAGCGTCTAGATCGCATTCCTTCTCACAGATTATTAGCGATTTTAAGAGCTGAAAAGGAAGGATATATCAGACCAAAGATCAATATCGATAATGAAGGCATTCTAGCTAAAATTGAAAACAAAATTATTCGTTCTAACAACACTTGCTCCCAACACATTAAGTTAGCAATTCAGGATGCCTACAAACGCTTGTTGCTTCCTACGTTGTCTAACGCGGCGTTACAAGTCGCAAAAGCCAAGGCAGATGATTCAGCCATCAGTGTTTTCGCAAAAAACTTAAAACAACTGCTATTGGGGTCTCCATTAGGAGAGAAACGTATTTTGGCTATCGACCCTGGATTTAGATCTGGTTGCAAAATCGTGTGTTTAGATGCTCAAGGTAATTTGCGATATAACGAAACCATTTATCCACATTCTCCAAAAAACGACAGCTCTGGAGCAATAAAAAAAATAAGTTCTTTAGCTGATGCTTATAAAATTGAAGCCATCGCTATTGGAAATGGTACAGCTTCTCGCGAAACCGAAGCACTTATTAGGCGTATACGCTTTAAAAATGATATTCAAGTTTTTGTTGTCAGTGAAGCTGGAGCAAGTATCTATTCTGCATCTAAAATTGCTCGTGAAGAATTTCCAAATTATGACGTGACTGTAAGAGGCTCTGTTTCGATAGGCAGACGCTTGCAAGACCCTTTGGCTGAATTGGTGAAAATTGATGCCAAGTCCATTGGAGTAGGACAATACCAACATGACGTCGATCAGAATAAACTTCAAAAATCATTAGATATTGTTGTTGAAAATTGCGTGAACGCTGTTGGCGTAAATATCAATACAGCCAGTAAAAGCTTACTGGGTTATGTCTCTGGGATCAGTCCTAAAATTGCCGAAAACATTTTTAATTATAGACAAGAACATGGTGTCTTTAAGTCTAGAGAAGACATTAAAAAAGTGACACGTTTAGGCGACAAGGCATTTGAACAAAGTGCTGCATTTTTAAGAATTAAAGATGCTGAAAACCCTTTAGATGATTCGGCTGTACATCCAGAAAGTTATCTTATTGTAGCTAAAATGGCTCAAGATTTGCGTAAAAATATTTCTGACTTAATAGGGCATAAAGACCTGCTTCAACGTATTAATTTACAAGACTATTGTACACAATCTGTTGGTTTACCAACACTTAAAGACATTATTAATGAACTTAACAAACCTGGATTAGACATCAGGGCGCAAGCCAAAGTATTTGCCTTTAATCAAACCATAAAAACTATTAGCGATTTACAGAAAGGGCAACGTCTTCCTGGAATCGTCAATAATATTACCAATTTTGGGTGTTTCGTAGATATTGGTATCAAAGAAAGTGGTTTGATACATCTTTCAAACTTATCTGATACGTTTGTAAGCGATGTCAATGCGCATGTTAGCTTGCACCAACAAATTATCGTAGAGGTTTTAGATGTTGAAATTGCTAGAAAACGCATTCAATTAAAATTACATAAGTCAACTTCGATTTAAATCAAAACCAAATCTAAAGCTATTCTCGATTCACTGCGATAAATTCCATCAATAGTAATATTATGATCCGTTTGAAAGGCTTTTAATGCTGTTTCAGTAATCGGTCCGAAGACACCATCGGCTGCATCTAATAGATAATCGAGTTCAATAAGAAGTATCTATTGAGGGAAAATATATACTTAAAGATAAACATAAAATTTGATGTTCTTTATTTTTATTCTTTTGTTAAATTTATCATTTTAGTTCGTTCTATGTAAGAAAAGTCATAGTTTAGTGTTCTATTCTTCCTATGCTCAAATCCAATTGAATATGAATTTTAATGATTACAATTACAATTATGGAACTGTTTCTATGATATGTGCTCTATTTCTATTACTATTTTCAGCGACTGCACAAAACAATCAAACACATGACTCTTTAATAAATTCCTACGAAAAATACAGTAAACTCCCAAGAGAAGTAGTCTACGTACATCTAAATAAATCCACATATATAAAAGGTGAAGCGATTGGATTTAGTGCATATGTTTTAGATAAGGATACGAAGACTCCTTCGGCCTTAACCACAAATTTATATTGTACAATCAGTGACAAGAACAACACCATCATAAAACAAAAACTTATTCGTGTCGAAAAAGGAATTTCTAATAATGTATTTCATGTTGATAGCCTTTTCAATTCGGGCAATTATACATTTAAGGCATATACCAATTGGATGCGTAATTTTGATGAACAAAATCTATTTGTTGAAACCATTAATGTCATCGACCCTGAAACTGAAACTTTTGTAAAGCCAAAATTACTCCCAAATAATTTGGATGCTCAATTTTTACCAGAAGGTGGTCATTTGGTTGCTGATATTAAAAGTAATATTGGTATTGTGATTAAAAACAGTGATGGATTTGGTGTGGGAAATGTAGAAGGAGAAATCGTTGATAAGTCCGATCAATTTGTTACCAATTTTAAAACCAATGCTCTTGGTATTGGACGTTTTGTACTCATGCCATTATTACATGAAACCTATACAGTTAAAATCAAGCATCGCAATAAGGATTTTGAATTTAGTATCAATAATATAAAGCCAAATGGAGTGACGCTTGCCTTAAGTGATTTAGGTAAAAATGTAGCTTTATCATTTAAAACGAATATGCAATCTCTTAAAAATATAAACCAAAAAACATTTAAACTTGCGATTCATAATGGAGAGGTTATAAAAGTTACTGACGTAAAATTCGAAGACCTCGAAAACATAAAATTAATTAGCTATGCGGATCTTTCTACTGGAATTAACATTTTCACATTATTTGACAACAATAATAATCCTTTATTAGAGCGGCTTTTTTTTAAATTTGAAGGTATCAAAATATTGAAATCTGGAGAGGGCGTGGTTACTAAAACTTATGATTCTCTTCGGGTTAAAATTCCTGTTCAAAAACTAACAACTGCACACAACTTTAGTGTATCGGTTTTACCTGAAAACACAAAGGCGTATCAAAGGCATCACACTATTATTTCTTACACCTATTTGCAACCTTATGTTTCAGGTTATATAGAAAATGCTGCGTATTATTTTACGGATATCAATCGCAAAAAAAAATATGAACTAGACAATTTATTAATTACACAAGGTTGGAGTAGCTACCGTTGGAATACTATTTTTTTGAATCCGCCAACAAACAATTATCCTTTTGAAAATGGAATAGGATTCAAAGCAAATATCAATGTCAAAAAATCGAATCAGTTTTTATTATTTGCGCTAAAAGCCAATAAAGGAGATGTATTCGCACTAGGAGATAATGAAAATATGTTTCTTAAATCAGGTTTGTATCCAACCGAAAATGAAACCATTAATATTGGAGAAATCGATACAAAAGGACGAATGGATGAACCTAATATGTATCTGCAATTTGTACCTTCAAAAATACCTAATTATACGCGACGTTTCGCGTTAATCAATAACAAAACTCCAGCACTAACTGAGCATACTCAAATACAACCTTTTACGGAGTCTGTTCTTAATAACACACAGCAATTGGACGAAGTCTACATAGAAGCTAAGAGAGAACAATTAAGAACTGAACGCCTACAAAAACAAACGCGTGGAAACGTAGAAATATTTGATGATAGAACACGTCTACACAATCGTAGTTTAGCCCAATACCTCAGTAAAAAAGGATTTGTTGCCAACGATCATCAAGGCATACTATCCATATCAATTCGTAATCCTTTAACACCAAATAATTCAACACCCTTGGTTTATTTAGATGGCATACAGTTAGTTGATTTTAGCTTCTTAGCAAAATTTGACATGAATACCGTAGATTATATCATCATTAATAGAGGTGGTCTGGGAGAAGGATTAAGAGGAGGTGCAGGTGTAATTAAAATATATACGGATCCAAACGTTATTTATACCACTCAATATGGCACAAATTATAAAGCTTTTGATGTTCCCTTGACATTTTCAAAACAAAAATCTTTTTATGCTCCAAAATACAGCTATTATAAAAGTCAGTTTTTTAAATCTTATGGTGTTATAGGCTGGACTCCAAATTGCAGCGTAGACGAAAATGGAAACTTAATATTTTCGGTATTTGATACCAATACGCCACATTTGAAATTATTTATTGAAGGCATAACTCAAGATGGACAGTTTTTAGTGGAAGAAAAGACGATCAGTCTTAATTAGCATTTATATCATTTAAAAAAGGCCGTTTCTAAAAGTTAGAAATAGCCTTTTGAGTTCATAATAAATTCTAAGTATTTTATTTTCCTAACATTAATAATTCGTTACAAACGACTTCTGTGATATAGCGTTTTTCGCCTTCCTTAGTTTCGTATGAGCGATTTGTGAGTTTCCCTTCTATGGCAATTTCTTTGCCTTTCGTAACATATTTCTCAACAATTTCTGCCGTTTTTCCCCAGGCCACAACATTGTGCCATTGGGTATCTGTAACTTTTTCGCCCTGAGCATTTTTATAATTCTCATTTGTTGCTATTGAAAATTTAGCCAATAGCTTTCCGGATTCAAGATTGATGATTTCTGGATCGTTTCCTAAGTTACCAATCAACTGTACTTTGTTTCTAAGTGTGTTCATAATATTAAATTTTTGCGTTAAACAGTTAATACTATCGAGTTCTTATGTTTCGACACTGCAAATATGTGAAGGAATCAAAATCAAAGTCGGTTATTAACTACTTAAATTCGTTTGTAAATGTTTGTAGTCGTTTGTAAACGAATATTTCGTATATTACAATCTCCTTAAGATTAATACTATGTTGACAACATTAAAAGGCGAATCTTGGAAAAAGGTTCGCAAGACTAGTTGGCGGCCTATTGAATGCTATCATATTTCATCTTTAGGGCGTGTTTATAGTGAGAAACATAAATCGCTAAAACGTCGCTTTAAGTTGTCACATGTGAATGGATATGAAGCTTTTTCGGCCATAAAAACCAATAAGAAAACAGAATTAATATATGTTCACAGAATTGTAGCAGAGCTATTTTTAGAAAATCAAGAATCAAAACAATTTGTAATTCATAAAGATTTTGACAAAACAAATAATGAGTTATCCAATTTGGATTGGGCTACACGACAAGAAATGATATTACATAATAGTCATAATCCTAAAGTTATTGCAGGAAAAGAAAAATTAAAAAGAAAAAGCCCTTACTCAAAGTTATCAGTAGGTAAAGTAAAAATGATTAAAAGAATGTTATTCAACCCAAATAGTAAAACTAGAATGCGCATAATTGCAAAACAATTTGGTATTTCCGAGATGCAAGTCTATCGCATTAAATCTGGACAAAATTGGGGAGATGTTGTAGATTATTAAAAATTTATGAATTATAAAATAGACCAAGCCGTAGAAATTCTTCGGCAAACTCCACAAACCTTAAACACGCTTTTATCCAATTTATCTGACGATTGGATTTTTTGTAATGAAGGTGGTGAAAGTTGGAATGCTTTTGATATTGTAGGTCATTTAATTCATGGTGAAAAGACCGATTGGATTGCGCGATTAAAAATAATATTGAACCAGTCGAGTAACATTACATTCGAATCCTATAATCGTTTTGCTCAATTTGAAAACTCAAAAGGAAAAACAATGTCGGAGCTTTTAAAGGCGTTTTCAGAATTAAGAACCGACAACCTAAGCTATTTAGAATCGCTACATCTTTCCGAAGCACAATTGAAATTAAAAGGAATACACCCTGAATTAGGAGAAGTAACTTTAAAAGAACTATTAGCATGTTGGGTGACACATGATTTAGGTCATATTTCACAAATAGCACGTGTAATGGCAAAACAATATAAAAACGAAGTCGGACCTTGGGTGGCTTATATTCCAATACTAAATAAGTAGTTATGATTTTTAATATAGAGACAGATCGTTTAATATTACGTGACTTACGACCTTCTGATGATAAAGACATGTTTGAACTAGATTCAAATTCCTCAGTACATCAATATTTAGGAAATAACCCTTTTACTCATATTGAACAATCACAAAAAAACATTAAAAGCATCCTATCTCAATATGAGGCTAATGGTATAGGTCGTTGGGCGCTAATCGAAAAATCATCAGAAAAATTTATGGGTTGGTCTGGATTGCGACTAAATACAGAATATGAAATGAATGGTCATTCCAACTACATGGACATAGGCTATCGTTTACTGCCTGAATTTTGGGGAAAAGGCTTTGCAACTGAATCGTCAATTGCTGCTTTAAATTATGCCTTCAATACCATGAAATTAAAATTGGTAAATGGTATAACAAAAATTGATAATGCAGCGTCTCATACTGTCTTATTAAAAATTGGATTAAAACATACCGAAGATTTCATTTACGAAAAAGAACAGATGAAATTGAGATGGTATGAACTTAAAAGTGAAGATTATGAAAAAAACATGTCCTGAATGTGACGAAAAAATAGTCGGTAGAATTGACAAAAAGTTTTGTAGCGATGGTTGTCGTAATTCCTATAATAATAAAGTGAATAAAGACAGTAAAAATCTGATTCGAAATACCAATAATAGACTGCGCAAAAATTATCGAATTCTGGAAGTATTGAACCCAGACCAAAAAACTAAAACGTCTAGAGCCAAACTAATAGAAAGAGGCTTCGACTTTAATTATTTTACTAGTATTTATACCACCAAAGCAGGTACAGTTTACTATTTTATTTACGATCAAGGCTATTTGCCTTTAGAAGGAGACTATTACGCCTTAGTGAAACGAGAAGGCTAACTCTTGTAACATTTTCAGTTTATCTCTGACCTATAAGTACATCACAAAACCATCATAAATGATTCTAGTAATCGCAATTAACTCTTATCTGCCACTTCTTATTATTGTAATAATAGGAATCGTTGGATTTTGTGTTTATTATTTTAATCCAAAACAAGTTATCCTCAGAACATTATCGAAAATCCCTAATAGATCAATTGGTAGTTTGCGCTCAAATAAACTGACTAAAATTACAGGGAAAGCGCTTCATGTAAAAGCAGCACTAATAGCGCCATTAAGTAAAAGAAAGTGCGTGTTTTATACCATGAAAATTGAAAAAAAAGTGAGTACTGGAAAGAGTTCACATTGGAAAACAATAATTAAAGAAGAAAAAGTTCAAGACTTTTTTATTGACAAGGACGGTGAGTATGTCATTATAAAACCAGTTCAAAATCCTAAAAACTTTATTAGCTATTTAGTAACAGATCAGACAGCATCTTCTGGAACATTTAACGAACCAACTCCTGAATTTGAATCGCTTTTGAATCGTTACAATATTGATAGTTCTGGTTTTTTTGGTTTCAACAAACAATTGCGTTACACTGAAGGAATTATTGAAATTGGAGAAACAATCACGGTTTCGGGAATTGCAAAATGGAAACAACTCAGTGAACCTATCCCTGAATATACCTATTCAAAAATTGCGGCTCTTGATAGTACTGATAAACAAAAGTTAATCATTACAGATCTACCCATGGCGAATGTGTCTCGTCATAAATAACCCGCTCTTATACAATCTATTATTTGTTCCTATGTATCTAAAGATTTTGTATCTTTAAATACACTTACTACTAAAGTTAGGCATAAAAACATGTTGCAATGAAGCTTCGAGCAATTTCAAATCTTTATGTTGTCTTACTGCTTTCTGTTTTCACTACGACAGTATGCTCTAGTCAGACTCTTCTGCAAAAAAATCACAACGGATTAACTACAATTACATTTAATTCTTCTAAAGGAGAAATTAGTATTTACATCCCAGCGCATAATGAAAATGAACATATCACAGTAAGTATTTCAATTGTGGCTGATGGTAATTCTCGTAATAAAATAAAAAAGAATAGCAATACTTTAGAGCAGTTTCAACTTACATATGGAGGCATTCCTATTTCTCTACAATCAAAGAACTATTACTTAAATACAGCTGAATTAAAAAACAATGTATTAAGCTTGAGTAATGAAAAAGGGACGTTTTTAGCGTCATCAAAAATTATTTTTCCTTCTCAAAACAAAACATCTATTACTACTGCTCAAATCCCACCTTACATGACTGCTGGGCAATCTGGTAAGATTAGTACGTCACTGGATGGAATATCCTCAAATACCTCTGTTTCAATTAACAATGAAAATGTTGCAATTCTAGCAGAATCTGAAACTAATTTGTTTTTTGAAGTACCATCAAACATTAGAGGTATTAGCCAGCTACAAGTTCAAAATGATGGTCAAACTATAGAAGAAGAGGTAAATGTATTAGCGCTTGAGATTTCAGTAGAGCGCCTTAATTTAATGCGTGGTGAAACGACATCACTTTTGATTCAAGTCTCAGGATTAGAAGGGTTACAAACTGAAGTACCAATAACCATTACAAATGAGAGTCCTACAAATATTTCTTTAGAAGGCGGAAATAATCAAGAAATAACCATTCAACCAAATGGCGATATTTATGAATTAAGCCAGACCATTACAGCCACTCAAGGTGGCAGCTTTTCTGTTTCAGCAACTATATTGCCTTCGAATGAATTCAATGTGCTTCCGAATAATGAACCGCTTTGCAATTGTATCATTGATGATTACAGCTATCTTATAAGTCCGGAGTCGTGTGAAGAATTAGGAGGGCATTGTAGTTCCTCTGAACATGACATGCCATTGAGCAACATTCAGAATTTGGAGAATGATGGCACTAGTGAATTCACATTCAGAATCAAACAATTAAGTATAGATAACGACATTAAAGACCTTGAAGATTCTATTGATGACAAATGGGAAAAATGGCATCGTGCTAAACATTTGAAAGACTCCTTAAGTGAATTACATATTGATTTAGTGACCATCGATAGTGTTTTAGATCGAATTCCAGAGGCTTATAAAGATAAACTTAAAAAAGCCATTGATTCACTAGTGAAAGCTAATGAGCAAATCTCGGAAGAAGTTACTAATGCGGCTCTTGAAAATGCTATTGCTGATGCACAAGCAAACTTAGAGGCTTGTAAAAATCGTGTTTCACAGATTGAAGCTACACAAGAACAACAAGAAAAAGATCTTGAGTCTTTAGAAGAGGAAATGAATACGCTATTAGACGATTTAAACAAAGTCTTGGATGATTATTGTATAGATAATAGTTGTAAAGCAAGTTTTACAAAAAAAGCAGATGGTACGTTTTCATTGAATTATGACATTCCTAAAGAAACTGATGGTGTTACACGAGAATATATTTCAGAATTTACGTCTGCTATTTACAAAATCACCGCAAAACATAGACGTGCATTAAAAACACATAAACAAACTTTAGAAAATCTTGAAGACGCTAAAGAAGACTGCTCCGAATTAGAAGATGCTTTAAGAAAAGCAGAAGACGCAAAAGCAAAATCCGATTATAAAGCAGCTCTTGAACTTAAAGTAGAAGACGAATGCGATGTGAGCTAAAGCGTCTTCTAAGACGTCTTAAAACTTGGTGTAAAAACCATCCAGAGCATTGTGATTTTTTAGATGATATTGAAGACCTTTCCGAAACGTGTCCTAAATCCATCGAAGAATTGGACGATTTCTGGAAGGCATTTGATGCCTTGCTCACAAAGAAAAAAGAACTGGAGGATCGTTTGGGTAAAGCAGCTGAAGATGCTCAAGACGACATGGATGAGATTGACGATGACGTGACTGAATTGGAAAAGGATATTAAAAATCTTAACGAACAAAAGCGAAAAAAATATCTAGAAGACCAAGCGCGTAAACAAAAAAGCGCTCAAGCCGAAGCTAAAGAAGCGGCTGCGGCAAAAGCGGCTGCTGATAAAAGGAAAAAGAAAAAAAAGCAGCAAAAGAAAGATGATGATAAAATAAAGAAACTCATTAAAAATGCTAAAAGCAACGATGCTGGAGATGATGCTTTTAAAAATTTAATTAAAGGAATGGGCTTAGACCTCTTAGATGAAGCTACTGGTAATGCTAAACTCGGTAAGATTATAGGAGGAATTTTAGTGGTTAAAAATATGCCAGATTGCGCTTGCAAAATGTTTGAAATGTTACAACAAGCTGTTAGAGCTCAACTGAATGGACAAGATCTATTTAGGTATGTTTTTACCAATGAGTATTTAAGACAATGGAATAGTTGTGCAAATCTTCCTGTTTTTTCAAGCATCATGATTGGTGCAGAAGAATTGTCGGAGGCTATTGGGGACATGAGTAAAGCACAATGCAGAAAAACCATAAAAGCACTCGATCAGGCAATGCGTGTTCAATGTAAATAACTCTATTTCCAATTTTGCCCTTTGAGCTGCAAAGCCGCTTTCAAGATATCCTTTTGACTTATCTGGCCCACTAATTTCCCATTTTCAATTATTGGAAATCGACGTCTTTTCGATTCTAAAAACTTATTTGCCGCATCGAAAATATTCATATTGCCATCTATGGTTTCTACATTTTTTATCATATGTTTTTCAACAGCACTATGTTCCATAGGCATATTATAATATCTGCTTTCGCTAATTTGTTTTAAACAATCCCCTTCAGAAATAATGCCGATCAATTCATTTTTATCATTCACAACTGGTCCTCCAGAAATTTTTTGCTTAATCAATATTTCTATTACTTCTTCTACAGATTGCTCAGATCTAAACGTAATTAAATCTCGAGTCATATAATCGCTAACTTTTAATGATGCCGATTCTATTACATTGTTTTGCTGCTTTCGAGCGCCTTGAAAACTTTTAATACCCATAGTCAACTTTTATAATTCGATTAAAATATACTGAAAATTAACGAGTTATCCTAGCTGCCATTTGGATGGATTTTATTTTGTATTTTTAAGGAACTAACTAAAACTCCCAACCATGTTAAAAAAAGCATTTGCACTTATTTTAATAATAATAGCCATCTATTGGAGCTTTTCCGCCTTAATGCCAAGTAAGGTTACAAGTTTAGATGCTGATGACAATTTATTTTCTACTCAACGTGCATTAGTTCATCTAAAGGAAATTTCAAAAGCACCACATCATGTAGGGACAAATGAGCACGAATCTGTTAGAAATTATATTCTAAAAGAACTAAAAGATTTAGGTTTAGAAACACAAATCCAAGAAGGCTACAGCTATCATGAAAAATGGGGATATGTTGTGAAGTCTAAAAATATATTGGCACGAATTAAAGGAAGTGATAATAGTAAAGCTTTAATGTTATTATCTCATTATGATAGCAGATCTCATAGTTCGCTAGGAGCAAGCGATGCCGGTTCAGGAGTTGTAACCATATTAGAAGGTCTACGTGCATTTCTTAGTGATAATAAAACACCGAAAAATGATATTATAATTCTAATTTCAGATGCTGAAGAATTAGGTCTTTATGGCGCCAATTTATTTGTTAATGAACATCATTGGGCAAAAGATGTTGGATTAGTTTTAAATTTTGAAGCTCGCGGAAGTGGTGGGCCAAGTTATATGTTAATTGAAACTAATGGAGGTAACCAAAACTTAATTAAAGGTTTTATTGAAGCCAATCCTAAATATCCTGTTGCAAATTCATTGGCTTATAGTATTTACAAAATGCTTCCAAATGACACCGACTTAACACGTTTTAGAGAAGATGGTGATATCGATGGATTTAATTTTGCATTTATTGATGATCATTATGATTATCATACCGCCTTAGACAGCTATGAACGATTGGATAGAGAATCACTAGAACATCAAGGCAGTTATTTAATGCCTTTACTAAGTTATTTTTCTGAAGCTAATCTGAATAATTTAAAAAGTGATTCTGATAACGTCTATTTTAATGTCCCGTTATTTAAAACGGTAAGCTATCCGTTTTCATGGATTTTACCAATGCTAATTTTAGCTGTTTTAATTTTTATCGCATTAGTGTTCTATGGAATTAATAAACGCACTTTAAATTCTAAACATATTGCCATTGGATTTCTACCTGGTATTGCAGCATTGTTAATTAATGGAGCAATTGGCTATTTTGGGTGGGATGTATTAACTTCAATATATCCTCAATACAATGAAATACTTCATGGATTTACGTATAATGGACATATGTATATCTGGGCGTTTTCATTCCTTTCTTTAGCCGTCTGTATGTGGTTCTATAATAAGGTATATAAACCAGAAAATACTGCAAGTTTAGTGGTCCCACCTTTACTAGCATGGCTTATTATATGTGGTGTAATTGCATTTAAACTTAAAGGTGCAAGTTTCTTTATTATCCCAGCATATTTTACGCTTATTAGTTTGTTTATTCTCGTACGACAAAAACATCCTAATTTAATACTGATGACGTTGTTATTGTTTCCTACAATCTTGATTTTAGCACCATTCATAAAAATGTTCCCAGTGGGTCTTGGCTTAAAAACAATAATTGCAACTACCCTATTAGTCTCATTACTATTTTCATTATGTATTTCTGTATTTGGCTTTTCGAGATATAAGAATCGTTGGTCATATTTTCTATTCTTTATAGCCTTGTGTTGTTTCATATCGGCACATATGAATTCTGGATTTAGCGCCGAAAACCCTAAACCAAATAGCCTTGTTTATATGTTAGATACAGATACTAATTCTGCAAAATGGGCAACATATGATTATGTTTTAGATGACTGGACAAAAGCTTATCTAACTGAAACTCCTGATGAAGCAGAAGCTTTACAAAGTGATACCTTACAAAGCAAGTACAAATCAGTGTTTACATATACAAAAAAAGCTAATATTAAGCCTTTAAAAGAACCTTATGTTGATAAACAACTAGATACCATAATTGATAATGTGAGACATATTAAACTATTTATTTCTCCGCAACGCCAAGTGAATCGTCTTGTGTTTTCAGCAGATACGACCGCTCAGTTTTTCTCCTTTAACATCAATGGACTAGAGCTACCTAAGGAGGCTGGAAAAGGTGTTTTTGAAAATCGCAAAGGAACACGACTCGTTGGTATTCATGTTTCAGATGAAAGCACTATTGAAATGAATTTTACAGTGCCTTCAGATCAAAAAACAGAATTTACTTTATTTGAAAGCTCCTATGATATGTTAGATAGTGATTTGTTTAGAGTCCCTGAACGTCCAAGTGATATGATTGCCAAGCCTTTTATATTAAATGATGCCGTAATTATTAAAAAAGCTATAACTATTGAATAAACAAATTAGTATTATTGGCTGCGGTTGGTTAGGATTCCCGTTAGCCAAACATTTGATAAAACATAAATTTACCATAAAGGGTTCTACGCGATCATTAGAAAAATTAGAGATTTTAAGAGCAGAAGATATTAGTCCTTATTTTGTGAGTTTTGAAAACAATGAAATTCAAGGTGAACTCGAGAATTGCCTTGATCAAAGTGACACATTGATCTTGAATATCCCTCCTAGTTTGAGACATAGTCCAACCCATGACTTTACCAAACACATCGAATTGCTCATCCCTTTTATTGAAGATGCCAGAATAAAACAGGTCCTTTTTATAAGTTCAACATCAGTCTATGCGGATTCCGAAAAAATTCCAGTTATTACTGAAAAAAGCGACGTAAATCCACAATCTAAGTCGGGAATACAACTTTTAAAAGCTGAACAATTACTTCAAAACAATTCAAATTTTCACACCACCATTTTAAGATTCAGTGGCTTATTTGGGAACGACCGACATCCTGCAAAATACCTGTCGGGTAAAACAAATATTAAAAATCCCACAGCACCAGTTAATCTGATTCATCTAAATGATTGTATCCGTATTATCCAATTAATAATTGAACACGGAATTTGGAATGAAACTTTTAATGTTGCGACTACCTCACATCCATTAAGAAAAGACTATTATACTTCGGTTTGTAAGGACTTAAAATTGGCAGTTCCAAAATTTAACGTTAAAGATTCAAGCACAGGAAAATTAATTAATTCTGAAAAACTGGTACGGATTTTGGATTACGCTTTCAAAGTCAAACTATAACAATTAGCATCTTTTTAAGAAGATGTTTTATTTATTTTTATAGATTTGGCGCAAATAAAGAATGAATTATGAAAAAAATCTTAATAATTTTAATAGCAATATTATCATTTAATAGCTACGCCCAATCCAAGACTGAGCTTTTAAAGCATTTTGAAGCCTATTACCAACAAATGAAAAATCAAGGTGATATGCAAGGCATCATTAATGCCATGACCCATTTAGATGTATTGGAGCCAACGCAAGCAAGAAAAGACACCTTAGCCTACGTTTATTTGTCTGAGGGTAGAAACTTAGAAGCTTTGAATACCATTGGAATTGAAAGCAATGCAACAGACTCAGATATTAATGTTGAGGTAAAGGCCATTGCACTTAAGGCATTAAATCAGCCAGACCGTTCTTTGGTACATTATAATGAATTATTTAAGCGTCAACCAAATGCTTATCTCGCTTATGAAATTGCAGAGTTAAATATTCAACTTAGTGATTTGGCCGGAGCAAAAACTAGTGTTGAATATGGCTTAGCTAATGTAACTACTGATATGAAGCGTACGTTTTACGAAACGCAGCAGCCCTATCAAACGTCTTTGAAAGCAGCCTTATTATATTTAAAAGCCCTTGTGCATTTTAATGAGAATAAGGAAACAAATAAAGAAAGCGCTTTAGTTATTTTAAGTCATGCCTTAGTTGAAGATCCAAATTTCAATATGGCTAGAGTCACTAAAGAAGCATTATTAGCTATTAAAAAGACAGAATAACTTCTAACATAAAACATAAAAAAGCAGCCAATTGGCTGCTTTTTTTATGCAATTAAATTTGACTATTATTACCAAATTCTAACACGTTTTTCTGGTGCCAAATACATAGCATCACCTTCTTTAATATCGAAAGCTTCATAAAACTCATCAATATTTATTAACGGCTGTGTGGCTCTTGTTACTCCCGGAGAGTGTGGATCCGTTTTTATAGCTGTCCTTAAGGCATCTTCTCTAATTTTTGTTCTCCAAATTGTTGTCCAAGAAATAAAGAAACGTTGCTCTGCTGTAAGGCCATCAATATCTTCTGGTCTTCCGTTTTCTTCAAAGCTCAATTGTAAGCCATCATAAGCTCCAAGTACGCCACCAAGATCTCCAATGTTTTCACCTAATGTGAATTTACCATTAATATAGACACTGTCTAATACTTCAATAGCATCGTATTGATCTGCTAATTGAGCTCCTCTTTTTTCAAATTCAACTAAATCTTCTGGAGTCCACCAGTTTTTCAAGTTTCCGTCACCATCAAATCGAGCGCCCGAATCATCAAATGCATGTGAAATTTCATGTCCTATACCAGCACCAATAGCACCATAATTTACGGCATCATCTGCATAGTAATTAAAGAAAGGTGGTTGCAAGATTGCCGCAGGGAATACAATTTCATTGTTAAGCGGATTAAAATAAGCATTAACCGTTTGCGGAGCCATTCCCCATTCTGCTTTATCCACAGGTTGACCAATTTCAGAAATACTTTTGTTGTTTGCCCAATGTGCAACAGCCATCATGTTTTCTGCATAACTATTCCCTTCTTTAACCATGAGGTCTGAATAATCTTCCCATTCATCAGGATATGCGATTTTTACAGTAAACTTATCTAATTTCTCAATGGCTTTGGCTTTAGTGTCCTCACTCATCCAATCTAATACATTGATTCTATTTTGAAACGCTTTAATCACATTAGCAATCATTTTTTCAGCTTTTTCCTTTGCTTCTGGCGGGAATTTAGCTTCCACATAAAGTTTACCAATAGCTTCACCAACACTTCCATTCACTGTTCCCAATGCTCTTTCTTCTGCTGATTGCATCGCTTTTGTGCCGTTTAATGTTTTACCATAAAACTCCCAATTTGCTTTTTCAATATCAGTAGATAAAAACCCTGAATTCCCTCTTAACGTACTCCATGTCATTAATGCTTTAATATCATCAATACTAGTTTTATTTAAAAACTCTTGAAGCGAAGCCATATACTTTGGTTGTAATACCATAACCGTATCAAGTTTTTGTTCTACACCACTTTCGCTTAAAAACTTATTCCAATCGATAGAAGCTGTCATTTCGCTAAGCTGTTCTATAGAACGCGGATTATTAAAATTACGAATATCTCTACTCTGTACTTTATCTAATCGTGGTTCTGCCAATTCAGTTTCTAAAGCTAGAATTGTTTCAGCCGTTGCACGTGCTTTAGTTTCATCGTAATCAATAAATTGAAGCATTCGTGTAACATGATCTAAATATTGAGCACGTCTTTCTTTAGACTTATCATCTTGATCTAAATAGTAATCTCTATCTGGAAGACCCAATCCACCAGCAGAAATATAAGGTGCATTCATGCTACTATCATTTAAATCAGGAAATACAGCCAATCCGAAAAATGGTGCACCTACACCCATAGTTTTCGCATAAACTGTTTGCATATCGCTCACAGAATTAATGCCATTGATAGCTTCCAACAATGGCTGAAGTGGTTTCATACCAGTTTCATTTCTTGCAACAGTATCTAGTTCAGAGTCAAACACAAGGAGTGCCTTTTTTTGATCTGTACCTTCAGCATAAGCACCTAACTCTTTTGAAGTATTTAGAATGTCTAAAACATCCATACGTGTAGATTTTCTTAATACACCAAACCCACCCCATTTAAGTTCATCGTCTGGTATTTGCATTGTTTTCATCCAATTACCATTTACGTAATTGTAAAAATCGTCCTTTGGATTTACAGTTTTATCCATGTTCTCCATTACAATAGCTGGAGTTCTTTCTTCTTCCATAGCAGTATCCTTCTTAGCTTCTTCTTTACAAGCTACTAAAGCAAAACAGGCCATACCAGAAACCACCAAAAGGTGTTTAAGATTGGTTTTCATAGTGTTTAAAATTTAATTCGAATTAAAATTAGTTACTAATTAGAAGCTTGAACGCTTAGATTGTTACATATTAACAAAAAATTATGATAATAAAACAGACCATACACCTGTTATTCAGGCTTTAAAATATTATTGGCATCTAGTTCCAATTTCTTATTGATTTGAAGGTTTAAATTTGCGGTGGCTACTAGAAATTCTTTTATGACTTTTAATTGTTCAGTTTTAGGAATGTTTTCTAAATGTAATACACTGTTAAACTTTAATAATTTAGTTTCCAAAGCCGTGAGTCTAGATTGTATAACCTCCGTATTAATAGCCTCTGGTATTCCAGATTTAAGCTCACTCATAAATCTCTTAAGTATGGATTTATCTCCACTAAAAAACGACAGGTCACCTGTTTTTAAAAACCCCATTTGGATATTCATTTCTTGATATTTTGACCAGTCCAAGACTGCGTTTTTCGCATCATTACTCAAAATATAATCTGTGAAATTTAAATTTTCAATATCATTTGAACTTATATGATCCGTTCTTAAAATAGTTTCAACTTTTTTAACTTCACTTTGTGATGGTTTTGAGTTGCAACTCATAATGATCAAAGCGCTGAAAATTAAATAGTTTAAGCTTATTATTCGCATGATTAATAGTCTAAATAGAATGAAGTGTAAATATAAATAAACTTAATTGTTTCCAGTCAAGAGTTGATTAGTGTTTTATGAATCCCATTTATTAACGAATTAATTTCACGATATTATTCATTCTACTCTTTATTCTTATTATTTTTGATAAAATTTAAAAACACAACTTTATATTATGTCGTCAAGAATTTTAATTATTGGTGCTTGTGGTCAAATTGGATCAGAACTGACGTTTAAACTTAGAGATTTATATGGTGACGAAAACGTGATAGCAAGCGATATTAATTATAATAATCTTGATGTCGTAAATACTGGTCTTTTCGAAATTGTTGATGCTCAAGATTATGCTTCTGTAAAAATTTGTGTTGAAAAAAACAACATTGACACAGTATATTTAATGGCAGCCATGCTTAGCGCTACAGGTGAGAAATATCCAATGAAAGCCTGGGATTTAAATATGGATTCTTTGTTTCATGTATTAAATCTTGCAAAAGAAGGCTTTATCAAAAAAGTGTTTTGGCCATCTAGTATCGCAGTATTTGGCCCGACGACGCCTAAGGCAAATACCCCACAGCATACCGTTATGGAACCTTCTACAGTATATGGCATCACCAAACAAGTTGGCGAACGTTGGTGCGAATATTACTTTAATAAATATGGCGTGGATGTTAGAAGTATTCGTTACCCTGGCATTATAAGTTGGAAAACTTTACCTGGTGGTGGCACTACCGATTACGCCGTAGAAATTTATCATAAAGCATTAACCGATGGTAACTATGAATGTTTTGTTACAGAAGACACGGAACTTCCAATGATGTTTATGGATGATGCTATTAAAGCTACTGTAGATATTATGCAGGCTCCTGAAACTAATATTACCATACGATCCTCTTATAACCTCTCTGCAATTAGTTTTACACCAAAAGAGATTGCCAAGGAAATCCAAAAGCATATTCAAAATTTTGAGTTGAGTTGTGAGCCAGATTTCAGACAGGAAATTGCTGATAGTTGGCCTAAATCCATAGATGATTCATTTGCTAGAAAAGATTGGAATTGGAAACATTCCTTTGATCTTAGTGAAATGACAAATGAAATGCTAAAACAATTGAGAGAAAAATATAATTCTACAAATGAAGTGTTATAACTTACATGTGCTTTAATTCAGTTTTTATTTGCGACAATAACAATTCTACCTCAGTACTAATGCTTCTGTATCTCAAAACAAAACCTTGATAGGCAGCGAGAGTCAAAGTAAGGTAATTTTCAAATCTTAAGTATTTCTCCGACTGTTTATCTTGTAACCAATCATGATTTAATTGTGCCATTGGATGTTTCAAATTCAAATCTGTTCTAGAATTCCCATCATTCGACAATATTTCGAGCCATCTATAGGTATCCAATAAATTTTCAGTTCGGTTAGATCGAATGAATTCATTACTCGCTCTTTGACGAAATAACATTTCAGGGTATAAATTACTGTAGATTCTTAATACCTGTTTTTTAATCTCTTCATTTTTAAACAGTTGTAATTTTCCGCTAGATAAAATTTCTGTAAACGTCGAGTTTTTTGGACTAAACTCTGTAACATACACCATCCAAGCTGGCACATTGCTATATAAGGAATCTTTATTGTAACTATCTAACTGCATCTCATCAATTTCATTTATAATTCCAGTAGATGCGGTTTCAAATAATATAACTAAATCATCTAATCTTACCTTATCCTTACTTAAATCATAATGAAGGCCTTTATAATAAGATGTCAATTCTTGTTGCTTCCTTATTTCTATTCGCCACTCTCCTATTCCAACCGCGATTAATATTCCAATGACTACTAAAAGAATTTCACCAATGGCATAAAAAAAATATTTTTTGAGTTTTATTTGATTAAGAAGCCGATATCTAATCCTTCTAAAGAATCTTATCATAACGTATTGGTTGGTTGCATGTAAAGATAAAAAGATTATCGAGACCCAAACTCAATCAAAAAGGACTTACATTTTCATGTAAGTCCTTTTCTCATTTTGGTTGATTAAATGATTGATTAATTATTCGTATTTCAAAGCGTTAACAGGATCCGAATTCGCTGCCTGATAAGCTTGAAAACTCACCGTTATTAACGCAATTATTAATGCTAGAATTGTAGCAAATACATAAGGCAATATTGGCATGTCTATTTGATAAGTGAAATTAGAAAGCCAATTTTTTGCTAACAAATACGTAATGGGCCAAGCGAATATATTCGCGATTAGAACTAACTTAATAAAGTCCTTTGTTAGCATATTCATAATTTGTCCGACCGAAGCTCCCAGTACCTTTCGTATCCCAATTTCTTTAGTTCTTTGTTCTGCAGTATAGGATGCTAAACCGTATAATCCCATTGCAGAAATTATAATAGCAAGAATTGTAAGGAATAAAAACATGGTTCCAAAGTTTTCTTGCTGACGCAACAACGTTCCAAATTTTTCATCTAAAAATTTATATCTAAATGGGTGTGATGGTTCTAATTTATTCCATTCAGTTTCTAAATAGTCAATAGTAGTATTCATATCATTTTTAGCAATTTTAAATGATGCAAACCAAACTTGATTACTAATTCTCATCACCATTGGGCGAATAGGCTGATTGAACCCTTCTATGTGAAAATCCTTCACAATACCAACGATATTACCATATACAACATCTTCACCATTTCCAAAATTATCTGAAATACGCCTACCAATAGGATTTTCAATGTTTAAATTCTTAACTGCGGTTTCATTTAAAATATATGATGGAATAGAATCATTGTCCAGCTCTCTGTTGAATTTTCTACCTTCAGCCAATTGAACGCCAAGCGTTTCAAAAAAATCATAATCGACTTCCATATTCCAAAGCGGTAGCTGTTCTTCACTCCCTTCTAGTGCAAACATATTTTGATTTGCGTTGTCACCTGGAAAATAAGAGGCTCTACTCACATTCAATACATTAGCGTTTTTCGTAAAAATGCCTTTATAGTTTCTGAAATTTTGAGTCATTGGATCCGTCTGTAATGGAACAATAATTACTTGATCGCCTTCAAATCCTATATCTTTATTATGCATATAAGATATTTGACTGAAAATAATAATCATTCCTATGATTAAAATCGTTGAAGCCGTAAATTGAATAACCACTAATACTTTTCGCATTAATGCGCCTCCTTTGGTTTTAGTAAGATCTCCTTTTAAAACGGCAATAGGTTGAAAAGCCGATAAGAAAAACGCAGGATAGCTTCCAGCAAATAATCCATAAAACACGGTGACTAATAATGCAAAGAACACTGTCTTCCCAAGATAATCATTAAACAAATTTAAATTCGTTTCCATAATATTATTAAACCCTGGTAAGAACAACTCGACCAATATAAACGCAAGGAATAAGGCAATAAAACTCTGTATGATAGACTCCGTTAAAAATTGTGTAATCAACATTTTTCGAGAGGCTCCAGTTACTTTTCTAACGCCAACTTCTTTTGCTCTTTTCCCAGATCGTGCTGTAGATAGATTCATGAAGTTGATACCAGCAATTAAAATAACTAAAAGCGCAATTCCTATAAAGACATAGATATACATAATGTTTCCATTTTGTTCGATTTCATAGTCTTTATGTGAGTGTAAATGAATGTCTTGTATTGGTTGTAATTGGTATTCAAAAGCATTGCCCTGAGCTAAAAATTCTTCCACTGTAATTTTCATAAACCGCTCCACATCTGGCTCAATTTTTTTCATAAAATTACGTTTCATCTCAGTTTTAAATGCATTAAAATCTGCGCCTACTTTTAATTTTACATAGGTATGATTATTGTTGCTCATCCAAACAGTTCGGCCTTGATTTAGTGCCATAAACATGTCAAATTGAAAATGTGCAAGTCCTTTTGATTCCTTAACGATTCCTTTTACGATATAATCGCGTCTATCGTCATATTTTACAACTTCACCTAAAGCGCTTTTATCTCCAAATAGCTTTTTGGCCGTTTCTTCAGTTAGTACAATGGCGTTATCTTCATTCAGAGCGGTTTCCGCATTGCCATGAATAAACTCATAGTCAAATACTTTGAAGAAACTACTATCCGCATAAACACCCTTCTGTATATATAATTTAGTCTGATCATGGCGCACCATAATTTCCTGATTTACCGCTCTAATACGTGTAGCATTTTCTACATCTGTGAATTCTGTTCTAAAGGCATTAGCCATTGGATCTGGAGAAATTGGAGCATCCAATTTCTGCCCCATCATATCAGCTATAATTCCTGTTCTATAGATGCGATCATAGCCACTCCAATGCTTCTCATAACTTGTTTCATCATTAATAAATAAAAAAACAAGTATTGTAACTGTTAATCCTAATGCCAGTCCTAAAATATTTATGATGGCATAAACTCTATTTTTATTAAGGCTTCTAAAAGCCACTTTTATATAATTTTTAAACATGATTTTCTATTTTAAAATTATACGGCTGCTTGCGCCAATTTATTCTGCTTTTCTGAAACAATTTGACCATCTAATAAATTGATAATGCGTCCAGAATAACTCGCATCATGGGAAGAGTGTGTCACCATTACAATGGTAGTTCCTGCTTCATGTAGTTCGCACATTAGTTCCATAACCTCATTTCCATGAGAGCTATCTAAATTTCCTGTAGGCTCATCTGCCAAAATTAAAGGCGGCTTAGTAATAAGTGCTCTGGCAACGGCCACACGTTGTTGTTGTCCTCCTGAAAGTTGCTGTGGAAAGTGATTAGCTCTATGTGCAATTCCAATTTTTTCCATAAGAGCATTCACCTGTTGCTTACGCTCTGAGGCGTTAATTTTGTTATATAGTAATGGGAGTTCAATGTTTTCAAATACGGTTAATTCATCGATTAGATTAAAATTTTGAAATATAAATCCAATATTCTTTTTACGTACATCAGAACGTCCTTTTTCGTTAAGGTGACCCACTTCATTTCCAAGAAATTCATAACTCCCGCTTTCAGGTTTGTCAAGCATTCCTAAAATATTCAACAGCGTTGATTTTCCGCAACCTGATGGTCCCATAATTGATACGAATTCACCCTGTTGAATATCGAAAGTCACTTCATTTAAAGCAGTAGATTCAATTTCATCTGTTCGATAGACTTTCGTAAGCTTGTTTAATTTAATCATGATTTTTTGTGTTTTAATTGATTTTGATTGATTCGTAATCTTTGAAATTATCATATGATGATGTTATAATTTCTTCGCCTTCTTCCAGTCCTTCCAATACTTGATAATAACTTGGGTTTTGGCTACCTAATTTTATATGTCGTTTATGGGCCTCTCCTTCATCATTTAGCACAAATACAAATTGTCCGCCTGACGACTGAAAATAACTGCCTCTTGGTATTAATAACGATTTTTGTGCTTTTGATAGTTCCAATCTAACTTGCAATGATTGTCCAATAGTTACTGAAGATGGTGTCTCATTTACAAAAACTAATTCTATTTCAAAGCGTCTATTAACAACTTCTGGAAGCACTTTTTTTACTTTAAGATCTACAAGTACACCATCAAAAGAAAAACGCGCTAATTGCCCTGGTTTCACCATGCTCAAGTAATATTCATCTACCTGACCCTTTATTTTAAATCCAGACTGTACATCAATTTTTGCAACGTTTTGATTTTGAATATATGATTCTCCAATTACGGGATCAAATGAAGAAAGCATTCCTGAAACAGGAGCGCGGACTAACATTTTCTCAATATTTTCATGGATAAATTCTAAATTACGATGCATTAGTGAAATAGAAGTATTGATTTGTTGAATTTGAGTTCTATTATTTTGAGCGCTATTAATTACATTCTTGTTCATAAAGTCACGCTTCTTTTGCTGATATTTATAAGATTCGGTAATATCAGTGAAATCATTTCTTGCTATAATATCTTTTGAATACAATACTGAATCTACCTTATAGGTTCTTTGAACATCTGCCAAGCTATTTTCGCTATCGATAAGCGATTCTGATAAATCTCTTTGATCCTTTTCTAATGATAATTTTAAGCTTCGTAGATTATTAATTTGTTCTACAATAGCCGTTTCCTGATTCATATAATTTAATGTAACCGACGGATTACTTAATTTTAATAAAGGCGTTCCTTTATCAACCAAAACACCATCTTCAATAAAAATTTCTTCAACAATACCACCATCAATCGTATTGACTAGTACTAAGTTTATGGGTTCAACATCACCATCAATTAGAATAACATCTTGAAAATCGGCTGATATAACTTTTTTAGAGGCTATTTTAGAAGCATCTGCTTTATATACTTTTTCGCTCATCGCTTTGAATCCAAAAAATGCTAGGATTATGAGCAGCGTTATTCCTGCAACATAACCACTCTTCTGTTTGCTCCATTTCTTTTTTTCAATTCTTTTATCCATACTCAATTGTTTCATGATCATTTTAAATGTTACTGCGTTTGTCTTCTATAATAGATAATAAGAAATAACATCTATCACAATCTGAATTACTTTAATAGCTATTGAAATCATAATTTTAAGTTTTAATACTGTGATTGATAATTGTACGAGTTATACGGATTTAGTTTACGGTTGCTTAACATAAATAGAGAAATTACTCGTTTTTTCTCTTCTGGAATTGATTGCTCGATTGTTGCTCTCATGACTATTCGCTTTTTGATTGATGAATTTATTCTGAGTTACTCAAGCCTCATGCCAAAAAAATAATTCAACTTAAAACACTTATAATCAGCAATTTATAGTTTGTATCGACATTTTTAAGTGTTCATTATCGAACATTTAGTTGTTCATTATCGAACATTTTGTACTTTAGACTAATTTGTAAACTCTCAGGTATAATTATGTCAAAAACTCAAGCTACAATATTGATCATTGATGATGATGACGATATATTATTGTCTGCTAAACTCTTATTAAAAAAACATTACACAAACATTATTACCAAGTCTAGTCCCAAAGAGATTAATCAGTTAATTACTACTGAAAATATTGATGTAATCGTTTTGGATATGAATTACAGAATTGGATTTAATGATGGCAAAGAAGGATTATACTGGCTCAATCATATCATGTCAATTAATGATAAAATGATTGTGATTTTAATGACGGCCTATGGTGAAGTCGAACTTGCTGTAAATGCCATTAAACAAGGCGCATTTGATTTTATACTCAAACCTTGGTCTAATGAAAAATTTCTAGCGACAATTCGTGCAGGAATGGAATTAAATGCATCTAATCATAAGATATCCATATTAAAATCTACCAATACAGCTTTACAAGAGAAAATTGAAGGGGAATATGGTCCAATAATCGGTAATTCGCCTGCAATGTCTCAACTTATGTCGACAGTTGAAAAAGTTAGTGTCACAGATGCCAATATTTTAATTTTAGGCGAGAATGGCACTGGGAAACAACATCTAGCAAGAGAAATCCATAAACGATCGGAACAAAAAGAAGGGCCTTTTATTCATGTTGATCTCGGCGCTTTGTCAGAATCATTATTTGAAAGTGAATTATTTGGTCATAGAAAAGGTTCATTTACCGACGCACATGAAGATAAACCTGGGCGTTTCGAAATGGCAGAAAATGGCACCTTGTTTTTAGATGAAATTGGAAATCTTCCTATTAATTTACAGTCAAAGTTACTAACTGTACTTCAAGATAAAAAAGTGTCGCGACTAGGTGAAGGAATTGAACGTCCATTTAATGCACGATTGTTATTTGCAACTAATGCTCCAATTAGTAAATGGGTGTCAGAAGGGAAGTTTAGGCAAGACCTTTTATTTAGAATAAATACGGTTGAGATTGAAATTCCTCCTCTTAGAAAACGACCAGAAGATATCACTGAATTTGTAAATTACTTTTTGAATATCTTTAAACGTAAATATCACAAGGCGCATTTACAATTAACTTCAGAGGCTTTAAAACTACTGAAAGCACACCATTGGCCAGGAAACATTAGAGAGATTCAACATACTATAGAACGCGGTGTAATTATGTCTGAAGGTCAAGAAATTAAGGCTACCGATTATAATCTTACAAATATTCCAGCGCAATCCAATGAAACAGCTCTAGAATTTGATAATTTAAATCTTAGTGATATAGAAAAAATACTGGTTAAGAAAGCGATGCATAAACATGAAGGCAACATCTCAAAAGCAGCTAAAGAATTAGGACTGACGCGTGCAGCATTATATAGAAGATTAGAAAAATTTAATTTATAAAAATTGTGGTTTGATTAAACGTTTTACTTTACAAGTTGTCATACGCATTTCAAGTATTTTAGTGTTTTGTGTACTCTTGTCCTATTGTCTAACTGCAAGTTTATGGTTTAGTGCTTTAGGGTCTTCAATTGCAATTATAATTCAAGTGTTGTTATTAATTCGCTATGTAAATAATACCAACTATTCCTTAGTGAAGTTTCTTGAGGCCTTAAAAACTGAAGACTATTCTGTATATTTTTCACCATCAAAAAAAGGAGATTCCTTTGCAAAAGTATTTGACGATTTCAATTTAATTATTAAAAAATTTAAGCAAAACAAAATTGAAAAAGAAGCACAATATAAATACTTTAAATACATTCTAGAGCATGTCAATCTTGGGGTGATTTCTATAAAAAAAGAGGATCTTTTTAATACAACTTCTGAGGAAGAGATCTTATTTCTAAATAAAGCGGCATGCTATATTTTAAAACAACCTCAACACAAGTATTGGCATCGTATGGCACATCAAGTACCTTGGCTAGTAGATAGTATTAAACAAATTGCCGATGGTGGTAAAACTTTAGTAGATTTCAAAGATGATACTGAACAAAAACAATTGTCACTTGAGGTTATTCCTTTACAGCTTTTAAATGCCTCATATCTCATTATAAGTTTTCAAGACATTAAATCGGAAATTGAACAAAAAGAGATTGAAGCATGGCATAACGTAATTCGCGTATTAGCTCATGAAATGCTAAATTCTTTTACTCCTGTAAGCTCATTAGCTTCAACAGTAAAATCACTTACAGAAGGAGAAGATGGTGCTTTGATTTCTACAAATGATCTTAGCAATGAAGATATTAACGATATAAATATGGCCGCAACTACAATAAAAAAGCGCTCCGATGGATTGTTAGCTTTCGTAAAAGACTATCGAACTATATCGAACGTTCCAATTCCTCAATTGCAAAAAATAAATATCAAGACCTTTTTATCTTCCATTGAATTGCTAATGAAACCTGCCGTAGAAGAAGCAAAAATAAGTTGGATCACTGCGCCAATTCCGTCAAACGCCACCATATTAGGAGATAGCAAATTATTAGAACAAGTTTGCATAAACCTAGTTAATAATAGCATTCACGCCTTAGTAAAATCAAATAATCCAACAATTAAAATTAACTGCACAATTGATATGGAAAAAACCTTGATTAGATTTACTGATAACGGTAAAGGCATTGAAGATGAGATAAAAAACCAAATATTTATTCCTTTTTATACTACAAAAAAGAATGGATCTGGCATTGGGTTAAGTTTGTCAAAAAATATAATGAAGAAACATGGTGGAAATTTATTAGTCCACTCTATTCCAGGTGAGAAAACGACATTTACATTACGTTTTAAAAATTGAATTGCTCCTTTTCTTGGGTTTAGAATATAGAGTTAATTTGGTATTACTTTTAACACCTTTTTCTTGTTAGTGATTTCAATAACAATAAATTGTAATTCATTTTTATTTAGCACCAGTGCAATAGGTACAGATTCTTCTATTTGATGATGATCACTATATATTTCCCTTCCCAGAATATCATAAACACGTATTGTTGCTAAGGTTTTTATTCCTTTTATATATAACTGATTATTAAAATAAAACGCAGTAATAGAATTAAATACTTGATCTGAATCACTTAAAGTCCCTTCACAACCAGGCAAAGTTATATATCCTGTAAATGCTATATCATCTGAACCTTGTGTTCCTATAGTAATTCCAGGTCCATAACCTTCATCCGAGGAGTATGCCGTATCGCTAACATAAAGTCCAACAAAGCGAAACTCATCTGTTACTGTTAAACCAATATCATCATAAGTAAAATCAAATACGTAAAATCCTTGTGAGCTTGATGTCAACGTTGAATTAACAGACGTAATAAAATTTAATTCTCCTAATCCTACAGGCCCTGTATTTGGTATGGCATACAAACCTCCAAAATTCACATCTATAGCTACAGCATAGGATGCTTCAAAACCAGTTGGGAAACTAATTACACTACCATTACCATAAACATTACTATTTGATATTGCAATACTATGAGCATCAGTAGAATCATCAACTGTAGCACCAATTTCATTACGTCCAGGTGCACCAGTATCAATATATAAAACTAAAATACCATTGATTTCATTTGAACCAGTACTCATATGAAAATCTAATGGGTTATCGTTTTCACCAATGAATAAAAAATGTCCTTCACCCACAGCACCTCCAAGTCCTGAATTTCCGTTAGCATAACATGGTGGCGGTGGAATTCTATTTTGAGATACACCATAACTAGACGCCATCAGTACTATAATTAGTATTATGCTTTTCCCATTAATACTATAGATGTCTTGAGAGAATAATTGTTGTCTAATAAAATTGAATAATTTGATCATAGTAGATTGATTAGTTAACTAAAGGTACTAATTTTCTGAATCTTAAGTTCTAAGCATAAAAAAACCATCTAATTTCTTAGATGGTTTTCTCTTTGCTCCTCCTCTTGGGCTCCCTTCGACAAGTTACACTTGTTAACTTCGTCTCAAAAAAACATGCTCTTCAGTAATGTTCAGAATAAACTTCTCGCCAAAAAATGTCAAAAACAGCGCTAAATATTAGGTGAAATAATTTCATGTTTTAGGTTAAATCGATGATTTATTCAAAAGTATTATAAGGAAAAATTTAGAGGTTATGCATAACAATGTATAACCATAATTATGGCCGAATCCCTAAATCGGAATATTGCCTATTGACAACCATTCCACTGTGTGAACCGGATTGTGTATCTTTAACTTGTAACTAACGGTAATACGAAACCATGTATGACATTTTAAAAGAGATGATGAAAAATCAAAAACAATTATTTAATCTTAACGAGGATATTCATTATCTCAACTGTGCTTATAAAGCTCCTTTACTTAAATCTTCAGAAAATGCGGGTATAAAAGCGTTAATAAGAGATAGAAATCCAGCGGATATCACTCCTTCAGATTTCTTTAATGAAACCGAAGACGTTAGAGTACTATTTGGCAAAATAGTTAATTGTTTACCTTCGGAAGTTGCCATAATACCTTCAGCGTCCTATGGTTTTAGTTCGGCTTTAAACAATATAACCTGTACAAGAGGACAGCATGCAATAGTAGTAGATAATGATTTCCCAAGCGACTATTTTTCAATTAAAAGATGGTGCGACACAAACATGGCAGATTTAAAAATCATAAAAGCTAACAACAGCCTAGAACTAAATGGAGAGATTTGGAATAACGATATAATTGATAGTATAAATGAGAAAACAGCATTAGTATTATTATCATCCATTCATTGGATGAATGGCTTAAAATTTGATCTTGAAAACATTGGGGAAAAGTGTCGGTCAGTAGGAGCCAAATTTATTGTTGACGGCACTCAATCTGTTGGTGTATTGCCCATGGACGTAAAAAAATTCAATATTGACGCCTTGATTTGTCCAACCTATAAGTGGCTTTTTGGACCATACTCACTAGGATTGGCTTATTTCGGATCTTATTTTCACCATGGAAAACCCATCGAAGAATCTTGGCTTAATAGGACCAATGCTTTAGATTTTAACAATGTTTCAAATTATGATCCAAAATACAAACCCTATGCTGGCAGATATAACGTTGGTGAAACACCTAATTTTATTTTAATGCCAATGCTCAAGCAAGCATTAATACAAGTAAATAAATGGTTGGACAATGATATACAATCTTACTCCAAAGAATTGATAAAACCCTTAATCAGCTATTTACAAGATTTAGGTGTTAAATTTGAAAATAGCGCCTATTTTTCAAACCACCTTTTTGGTTTAAAATTACCAGAGGAGGTCAATGCCAAGTTGCTAAAAGAAAATTTGATCAAAAACAATATATATCTTTCCGTAAGAGGAAAATCAATACGTGTTTCAATACATGTCTTCAACACATCTGAAGATATTGAAAAGCTCATTAAAGTTATTGAACTAACAAAAAAGAGCCGATCGTAGTAATAGTGTTAATTTGTAATAGTGTTAATTTGTAATAGTAAAACTATTTAATCATGGTAATCGATATAATTCAATTGGCCATCACCGTAATATCAATAATGCTTTTTCTTAGGGTATATTGGATACAAGCAGGAAGTAATTCTCTGATTAGTATGATGAATATGCAAAAAAAAGAAGTCCTAAATGAAATTGAAATTGATAGTACCCATAAGGAATTGGATCATGAAACCATAATCAAAGCTTTAAGTTATCTAAACCTTGTATCTAAATTATACCTTAGTCATTGTATCAATATCAGCATGCTTAGAACATTCGAAGGTGTAATGATTAAGTTGTTAAACAATAAAAAAGTCCAAAATATATACAAAGAAATTTTCTATGAATTCCGTGATATCATGAAGACTGCAGAACCACCATATATCAACTATATTTATACGACCAATCTATTAGTAAGTGTCAACAAAAGATTGAATAAGAGGTCATTCTATTCGCCTATGTTTTCATGGTTCTATTTGATATATAAAAAACTGTTTTTTAACTTTCGATCCACTAGCAATAGAAACTGGAAATTGGCATTAGAAGTATTTGAATCAAATAATGATGTGAACACTTTATAAATACTGTTTTTTGGAATAATAATTATCCATAAAAATGCCACACAACAATGAATAAAAAGCATCAAAACACATTTACACAACCCCTTGTAACTCATGACGACGGTAAGATGACGGTAAGACGACGGCATCAACAGATAATGGTTGTCTCTACTTTTGCTGAGAACAATAAATACAATTAAAATGAACCCAAAAAGTTTAGCAAAAAGATTAAAAGAATTAAGATCCCTTAGGGGCATGTCTCAGGAATTTTTGGCTGAGGAATCACGAGTCGGTTTAAGAACGATTCAAAGAATTGAAAATGAAGAATCGGAGCCCACTGGTGAAACTATTAAAAGGTTAGCTACTGCGTTAGGTGTTGAAATAAACGAACTAATAGGCTCACATTCTCCTGAAGAAACAAGTGATTTAAAAGGAACCATTATATTTCTAAAAAAGCAACTTTCTCAAACCAATAAAAAATCAGAAATCAAAACGTTTGAAAAATTTATTTATATTTTAAATAATCTAAGAGACAAAGATTTAAATACAGTACAGATAGAAGGAATTGAGAGCTATATTAAATATTTAGAACTCGAAAAAATACCGTCATTTAGCAATGACATATTTAAACAAAAAATAAAAAAATTTAGAACGCATTTAAAAACAAAACTAAGATTTGTGCCAAATAATTATTACATTTCATTTGCTATCATATTTGCAGTTCCATTCTCTATTACTTTTACAATTCAACCTAAAATAGATCTAAACATCAGAATAGCAGTTATTTCTGTTGTGCTCTTACTTATTGGAATAGCAATTATTATGGATTTAAGAATGAAAAGACAGGGACGCTCATTTAGTTTCTGAATATAATTGAACGCAACGACGTATCTATTTCATTACGCTAATAGCTGTTAATGTTTAACTTAATATTAATGTCTATTCGATTCCTCTCTCGAATTCCTTACGAATTTCCTCGTAACGGAATCATCTACAATACGATGTAAAGATTACAATAACACATTTCGGGTTTTCTGTCTATAGCTTAGAAACGTTCAATTAAACAAATCTGTTCGACCCATTAAATAACAAAAGCCATTCAATTTCTTGAATGGCTTTCTATTGTTAAGCTCCTCCTCTTGGGCTCTAACCAACTGAGCTATGAGATATTTCCTGTATTTTTCTGTTCCAGAGAGCGTTTGTGCAAATCTTAACCTGATTAAAAAATAAATTATTGATATTTAAATCAAATAATCTCGTTGAAAGCTTTCTCATCTAATTTTTCAAAATCAATTACCCATTTCATGCTCTTCATCTACTTGCTCCCTCAGATTTTCTTTGTTTGCTTTTGCAGATTCACTTAATGGTGGCCATTCTTGAAATGTAGCAAGATGTTGTTGGACGATTATTCTTGCCGGACCAAATGCCCACATTTTCTTTCCCATCCAATTAATGTACATACCTGATTCATCAGCAGCTTTCTCAAATGGATCCCTTCTTAAATTGAATAAAAGTGGCGCTCCCATCTTCTCTTTTGCACCAAACCAACCATGATTTTGCACAATAAAATGGGCTTTCCAGTCTCTGTATCTGGCGGCCTGAAGGGTTGTTCCTTCATAATAAATGATTTCATTTCTATTGGAAATCCCTGTACCCGTCAATAGTTCCATCTGGTTATACCCATCTAAATGTGCTTTATAGCCCTCGTATCCTGTTAACAGTTTTTCTTTTATATCTTTTGGCCCTCCTGCTGATTCTACTAGTGTTGGAAGCCAATCCATACTATCAAATATTCCGTTATTTATGGTTCCAGGTTTAATCTTTCCAGGCCATTTAACAATCATTGGTACACGAAAGCCACCTTCCCAGGTAGTCCCTTTTTCTCCATGAAACGGTGTTGTTCCACCATCGGGCCAGGTCATAAACTCAGGACCATTATCAGAAGTAAGCAATATGATGGTGTTATCTGCGACTCCAAGTTCTTCAAGCTTTGTTAAAAGTTCCCCAACATGGTCATCAAAGGATTTCATCACTACTTCCTGTAAACCCCATCCGTTTGTTCCAAGAAGGGCCTCATATTTTGGAGAAAGATAAGTCCAGACATGTGCAGCCGAAGGATTATACCATGTAAAAAATGGTTTTCCAGATTTTACTGCACCTTCTATAAATGCTATAGTATGCTTATTTACCTCATCATCTAAAGTTTCCATTCTTTTTGGAGGGCAAGCACCATCATCTTCAATTTTTTGAGTTCCCTTTCCGGTGCTCCAACTATGAATAATATTACGGGGAGCAAACCGCTCACCATTTGGTCCTTTTGGAAAATCTGGATCGGATGTATATTCCATGGCATTTAAATGATAGAGCCATCCCCAGTATTCATCAAAACCATGCATAGTAGGAAGTGCTTCGTCAAGATCACCTAAGTGATTCTTGCCAAATTGACCGGTGGCATATCCCAGTTGCTTCAGGAAAGTAGGTATTGTTGGGGTTAACAGGTTCAGACCGACCGGGTCACCTGGAAGTCCAACAGTATGTAAACCAGTCCTCACGGGAAATTGACCTGTAATAAAGGCCGATCTACCAGCTGTACAACTTGGCTGAGAATAGTAGTCGGTCATTCGCATTCCTTCACTAGCAAGCTTGTCAATATTGGGTGTACGGCTGCTCATTATTCCTTGATGATAGCAACTTAGGTTCGAGTAACCTAAATCGTCAGCCATTATGACCAGTATATTAGGTTGTTTTGTTTGTGCTACGCCCTTTTCATGGTTAAAAACAATAGCAATAAATAGTAGTGAGAATACTAAATTTTTCATAATTGGTGCGCTTTAGTTAATAAATTCAATTTGCTATTAATCAATATTAATTATCCCAATACACGGTTGAAAGTTTCTAGCAGGGAATTAGATAGTAGATTTAAATAAGAAGATATATTTTATAGTGAAGAGTTGAAGCTGTAACCGACACTCAATGTACGAATATTATTTTAAAAGACTTTTTCTTAAATCTTATGTCATCAAACGAAGTTCTCTTTTAAAAATCTAATAGCAACTTTAAGCCTTACGCATTAACAAATTAAAGTATTTTGGTGTGTGGCTATTTTGAAGTATTCTTTTAGTAGGTTTAAATTAATTAGTTTAGCATTGGGATGCTGTTTAGTAATCTCAGAATGCTCGTAGTTCCAGTATTGCTCTAATATTGAAGTATCTGAATTAATAGTGTACACTTTCTTGTAATGTGTAATTCGGTAAATGATGTTGTAAGTTCCATCCGATTTTATTCTTCTGGTGTCTAGTGTGATTTTTACATTAGCCATAATTGGATGTATTATGGTCAAGTTGTGCAAACTATGTGCAAAAAAAAGCCTAGAAAAGTAGTCAATTTATGTGTTCCCTGGAATATTTGAAAACATCTAAAAAAACAAAAAACCTCAACTTCAATTAGTTAAGGTTTTTCTTTTGCTCCTCCTCTTGGGCTCGAACCAAGGACCCTCTGATTAACAGTCAGATGCTCTAACCAACTGAGCTAAGGAGGAGTGTTTATCGCTTTTGCGAGCGCAAATATATGGTATTTTTTAGTTTCAACAAATATATTTTAGTAAATATTTTTATTTAAAAATTGCCTTAAAGATATCGTTACCATTTGCAAAGAGCACCAACGCAATAAGTATGAAAAATCCAACCATTTGTGCACGTTCTAAAAACTTTTCACTTGGCTTACGCCCTGATATCATTTCATATAGTAAAAACATAACATGTCCTCCATCTAGGGCTGGTATCGGTAATAAATTAAGCACGGCTAACATGATGGATAAGAAGGCTGTTAGCGACCAAAAATCTTGCCAGCTCCACGTTCCTGGAAATACATCGTATATAGCTTTAAATCCACCAACGCCTTTATAAGCGCCAGTACTTGGAGTAAAAATCTTCTTTAATTGTTCACCATATGAAGTAATTTGTCCAGTGAATTTATTTAAACCAACGCCAAAACTTTCGCCAAATGTATATTTCCTCTTAATAATATTATAATACCCTACAGCTTCGATATCGCCTAAATCTCCTCCAGGAACTATGCCGAATTTACCATCTTTATCTACCTTTAATTCTTTAGTAAGAGTTTCCCCTTTTCTTAAAATTTCAACAGATACCGTTTGCCCTGAAAACGGTTTCATTTTTGCTTCAACCTCATCATAATATTTTAAGGGAACACCATTTACAGACCGAATAATATCTTTTGGTTTTAAACCTGCTGATATATTAGCTGATGAATCTGTAACTTTTCCAACTACAAAAGGGAACCGTAATCCGAAAAAACTTCTGCTTTTTCCTGTACTTAACTTCCCTAAAAAATCTTCAGGTAATGTGATGTCTTTAACTTCGGTTCCACTTTCTATAGTGAGTGTCTCCGCAGATATTAATTTTTTACGTATTTGTGAAATGGTTTCAATTTCTTCGCCATTGATTGCTATTACCTTATCTCCGGTTTTAATTCCTAAATCAGTCAAGATTGGATTCGTAACTGAATAACCATCGGTTATACTATCTGTAGTTATATCAACATCTCCATAAGCAAACGATAAAAAGAAATAGATAATATAGGCAAGAATAAAGTTAACGGATACGCCACCAAGCATTATGATTAAACGTTGCCAAGAGGGCTTTGATCTAAATTCCCATGGTTGTGGTTCTTGAGCCATTTGCTCCTTATCCATACTTTCATCAATCATTCCAGATATTTTCACATAACCACCAAGAGGCAGCCATCCAATACCATATACGGTATCTCCTATTTTCTTTTTAAATAATGAGTATTTTATATCAAAAAACAAGTAGAACTTCTCTACTCTAGTTTTAAATAGTTTCGCTGGTATAAAATGTCCTAATTCGTGTAAAACGATTAGCAATGAAAGGCTCAGTAAAAATTGAGATATTTTTATTACAAACTCCATGTATCTTTAGTCAAAAAATTATAAGGCCCAAAAGTAATGTTTTAGGAGCATTTAGAAAACAATTGCCTAAGTAATCGCTAATTTTTTAACAGCGATTTATTAATTACCCCTTGGTTAGTTTGAAGCTGTACAAAAAATAAGCCAGAAGACCATTCAGAAACATCGATACTCGAATTCCAAGTTGATTTTAATACCAACTGTCCTAAATTATTGTATACTCTAATCTCTGCAATATCTAAACTGTCTGGTTTTAATATAGTAATACTTTGAGATGCTGGATTCGGAAAAAGAACGAGTTCCTGTTCTAGATTAGGTTGATTTATACTTAGTGAGACATTATTATTTCTTGAAATTAAATCTGCTTCAGGATCAAATATAACATTTTGAACCGTAAACGTTACCGCATTCAAAAACTCCTCTTGGTTCACACTATTATTTAAAACAACATCCAATTCTTCACCCATAGTTCCAATAAATCGCAATGGCACTGGAGCTTCAAAATAACTCACCGAAGGATCGCTCTGGGTTTGGTTTATTCGAATTGATACTTGATCTCCTGTAGGTTGGTTCCATTCAATAAGATAACTCGGATAGCCATGATTATATAACCAGTCGCTAAAGAATTCTGATAAATTCTCACCACTTGCAGCTTCCATTATAGCTATATAGTCCTCTGTTTTTGCATAGTCATATGCATGATTTGCATCGTTTAGATAATTCTGCATGCCTTGGAAGAAATCAGTGTCACCAATTTTTTTTCTAAGCATATGAAGCACCATGGCACCTTTATTATAAGAAAGTCTTCCAGAAAAAATTCTGCCTACACTTGTCGTATCAGAGTCTGCCAAATAAACTGTTCCATCTGGAAGAGACGTTATTGAATTTGTCCGTTGTTGTTTCCAAATTGTAAAATCAGCATTCGTATCTAGATTTTCAATCACCAATCCTGACATATATGTTGCAAAACCTTCATTTAGCCAAATATCTTTCCAACTCCCGCATGTTATTTTATCCCCGAACCATTGATGACCTAGTTCGTGCGCAATCAAATTACGTCCAAAACTTCCCATAAATGAAACCGTAGTATGTTCCATTCCTCCTCCCCATCCAAACTGGGCATGACCATATTTCTCATTTGCGAAAGGGTATTCTTCAAATAAATTGGTATATAAATTCATTATATCCACTGTTACAGGCGTATTAGTTTGAGCAGAAATCAAACTTTCTGGATACACATAATTCACAATATCGAACGGGTTTCCATTATTACTAACTTGATGCGTATAGACTTCATAATTTGTGACTGCAAATGCGATCAAGTATGCTGGAATTGCATAACGGTGTTTAAAATGTGTGGTTTTGTCAGATCCGTTTACTGTTTGACTTTGCTCTAATCCATTAGCAACGGAAATATATTCTTCACTTGACGGATTAAATTGAGGTGTTGTAAGGTACACATCAATAGAATCTATTTTATCATTTAAATCTTGCTTACATGGCCACCATCCTTTTGCTCCATAAGGCTCTGACAAGGTCCAAATAATAGGATCTCCACTATGCGTGTTTTGTTCAAATGATCCAAAACCAGAGCTAACAGGATTACCAGAATAACTAATTGTTAATGAGTCTAAAACGCCCATATTTTGGGTCGCTCCTAAAGTGACCACCAATTCATCATCTGTGTTTTGAGTATATGCCAATGGATTTCCGCGTTGCATCACTTGGGAAACGATTAAATTATCAGCCATATCAAAAGTAATCTCCGTTAAATCTTCTTTAGCTTCAAAATATGTAGTAACATCACCAGTTATAAAAGCTACGGCAGGATCTATGTCAAACTCTAAACGATGGTATTTTAAATCATAATTCCCAGTGTTTAAATTTGCGCGATGCATTATTTGATTTAGTGCCGATTTTGCCTCTGACTCACGTATTGTATTTAAGGTTTCATTAAAATCTTGTCCGAGAGCAGTAATAGATAGTGCACAAAATATAAAAGGTAGAACTGTTTTCATTAGTTTTAATTTTTCTCTTTTTGTTGTTCATTACAAACAAATTAGCTCGATAAAAGTACTTATTTTATCATTAATCTGTCGTATTTTTGTATTCAAATCTTACAATTAAGGCTTAAAACACTTGCAAATGCTTACTTTTTTTAAAGACTATAAATACTTCGGAATTGTTTTACTGATATTATCTATAATTATCATTTCAATTTTTTATTCCATTTTAAATGTTGAGAAGCCGCTTCCTATTTATCAGCCTGCTAAAGTAAATTTTGAAATGGTAGATAGCACTATTCAACATGTTAGTAAATACCATAAAATTGCAGATTTTAGTCTTTTGAATCAGAATGGTAATACCATTACACAAAATGATTATAAGGACAAAATTTATGTGGCAGATTTCTTTTTCACTACCTGTCAAACAATTTGTCCAATTATGACAGATCATATGGCTTTGATTCAAAAAGAAATCATCTCTGATAATGAGGTTATGTTATTATCGCATTCTGTAACACCAGAAATAGATTCGGTAGCACAACTTAAACGTTATGCCATAAAAAAAGGTGTTGATGACAAAAAGTGGAATCTTGTAACTGGTGATAAAAAACATATTTATGAACTTGCTAGAAAAAGCTACCTCGCAGTAAAAGATAATGGCAATGGAGACGCCTATGATATGATTCATACCGAAAACTTTATGCTCATTGACAAAAAACGCCAAATTAGAGGGTTTTATGATGGTACGAAAGCTGAGGATATTGAGCGCTTACTCGGAGACATAAAAATCTTAAAAAAAGAATCCAAATAGTTTTATAGCAACTATTTTTTTACCCTATATTTTTACATTATTTTTGCTTCTTTAAAATCAATCTAAATAAGCTTGGAGGTCACATTAGCACATTTAAAAAGAGGAGAACACGGCATTATTACTGATGTTTCATCAATACATGTTCCATTAAAACTTTTGGAAATGGGATGTTTACCTGGTAATTCTGTTGAACTTGTACAAGTTGCTCCATTTGCGGATCCCATGTATCTGAATATTAACGGAACACATTTAGCTATTAGAAAAGAAACTGCTATTCACATCAAAATAGAAATTACTAATGAGTAAGCAGATCAATGTTGCCCTAATTGGAAACCCAAACACAGGTAAAACTTCTGTATTCAATGCATTGACTGGTTTAAACCAAAAAGTAGGTAATTATCCAGGAATAACTGTTGAAAAAAAAGAAGGAATTTGCAAGTTGCCACGAGGCGTCAAAGCACACATTATAGATTTACCCGGTACCTACAGTTTAAATGCGTCTTCATTAGATGAAAATGTAGTTATAGAATTATTGTTAAATAAAAATGACAAAGATTTCCCTGACATCGCTGTTGTTGTTAGCGATGTTGAAAATTTAAAACGTAACCTTCTTTTATTTACACAAATTAAAGATTTAGAGATTCCAACAATCTTGGTCATTAATATGTCAGACCGGATGCGTTACAAAGGGATTTCTTTAGACATCGCGTATTTAGAGGCAAAACTTAACACTAAAATTGCCCTGATAAGTACTCGAAAAAATAAAGGTATATCGGAGTTAAAAGAATTGATTTCTAACTATAAAGATATTTCCAGTACCCCATGTATGAATGCTTCGGAAATCGATCCAGGTTACTTTGATAATTTACGGAAAGCTTTTCCAAATCAATTATTATATAAACTCTGGTTGGTTATAACTCAAGATGTTAATTTTGGGAAAACCGATAGAAATGAAATGGAAGCTATTTCAAGCTTCAAGACCAAAACAAAAAGCGATTTAAAACGACTGCAGCAAAAGGAAACCATAAAACGCTATCAATTTATAAACGAAGTTCTAAAGGGAGGCCAAACTATTGACCTGAAAAATGCTAAAGATTTACGTATTCAATTTGACAGAATTTTGACGCATAAAGTTTGGGGTTATGTCATTTTCGGAATCATTTTGCTCACCATTTTTCAAGCTATTTACGATTGGTCCAGTGTCCCAATGGATTTTATCGATAGTGCCTTTGCCTCTTTAAGCGAATGGGTAAAACAAATAATGCCTCAAGGAGCATTTACAAATCTATTAGCTGAAGGCATTATTCCCGGTTTAGGCGGTATAGTGATATTTATACCGCAAATTGCATTCCTATTTTTATTCATTTCTGTTCTCGAAGAAAGTGGATATATGAGTCGTGTTGTATTTTTAATGGATAGAATTATGCGACGCTTTGGGTTAAGTGGCAAAAGCGTAGTGCCGTTAATATCTGGTACAGCTTGCGCTATCCCAGCCATTATGGCAACTCGTAATATAGAAAGCTGGAAAGAGCGCCTTATTACCATTTTGGTAACGCCTTTTACAACCTGTTCAGCAAGACTCCCTGTGTATTTAATTATTATTTCGTTGGTAATTCCTGAAGGTCGTTTTATTGGCTTAAGCTATCAGGCATTAACACTGATGCTATTATATTTAATAGGATTTGGAGCTGCTATAGTATCTGCATATATCTTAAATAAAATATTGAAAATTAAAAGCAAAACATTTTTCGTTGTAGAAATGCCAAACTACAAATTACCGATGTTTAAAAATGTTGCACTCACTGTTCTTGAGAAAACTAAATCTTTCGTATTTGGAGCCGGTAAAATCATTTTAGCAATCTCAATCGTGTTGTGGTTTTTAGCATCATATGGCCCTGGAGAAGAGTTCAATAATGCAGAAAGCATAGTAAAAACACAATATGCATCTCAACATTTATCTGAAGATGAAATACATCAAAAAATAGCTTCACATAAATTAGAACATTCATTTATAGGGATTACTGGAAGAGCTATTGAACCTACCATTAGACCTTTAGGCTATGATTGGAAAATTGGAATTGCAATTGTGAGTTCCTTCGCAGCTAGAGAGGTTTTTGTGGGTACTTTAGCTACTATTTATAGTGTTGGAAACAACGATGAAGATACTATAAAAAATAGGATGGCTTCTGAAATAAACCCTATTCTAGGTGGCCCTTTATTTAATTTTGCATCAGGTATATCATTACTGCTTTTTTATGCCTTTGCAATGCAATGTATGAGTACACTTGCAATAGTAAAACGCGAAACTAATAGTTGGAAATGGCCTACACTACAATTAATAATTATGAGTGCTTTTGCGTATATTGTAGCTTTAATAGCTTTTCAATTTTTAAAATAAGGAGTTACAATTTAAAACGACAAACTCAATATGAACCCTATCATTCAAAATATATTAGTTTTTACGGCATTAGCTTTAGCTATAGGTTTTATAGTACGCAAGTTTATATGGAAACCCAAGTCTAAAACTACAAAAGCATGTGGCACTGATGGTAATTGTGGCTGTCACTAATTTATCAAACTATTCATATTTTCTCAACCATGCTAATGTATGTGCGACTTTACTAATTAAATTACTTGGTTTTTTATTAATTCCATGTGAAGCATCTGGCAATTCAACTAAAACCGTTTCGACTTTTCTAAGCTTTAATGCATGATACAATTGTTTAGCCTCACTTGGTGGTGTACGTAAATCATTCATTCCAACAATAACCATAGTTGGTGTTTCAACATTTCCAACCAAAGAAATTGGTGAGAATTTCCAATAATTCTCATAATTTTCCCAAGGCTGACCAGGATAACGGGAATTGGCGTACCAAAAATAATTATCTGCAACTAAGGTTTTACTAATCCAATTTATTACAGGTTTATGTACTACAGCCGCTTTAAAGCGGCTGTTTTTACCCACAATCCAAGCAGTCATAATGCCACCTGCACTTCCTCCAGTAACATATAATCTGTTGTTATCAACAATGCCTTTTTCAATTAAATAATCAACGCCATCCATAACATCATTATAATCTTCACCTGGATAATTATTCAATAAAAGATTCCCGAATTCTTCACCATAACTAGTACTTCCTCTTGGGTTCGGATAAAACACCACATAACCATCTGCAGCATACAACTGAATCTCTGGAGAGAAACGATCTCCATAATTCGAAATTGGTCCTCCATGATTTTCAACTAATACTGGATACGATTTAGTTGCATCGTAAAATGGTGGTTTAACAATCCAACCCTGTATATTTCGACCATCAAAAGAAGATGTGTACCAAACTTCTTCAGTAGTCCCTAAAGTTCTTTGGCCAAGAACATCCGAATTTAAATCCGTGATCAATTTTGGTGATTTTTGTTTTGGTTTTAAAACCGCCAATTCTGAAGGATATTCTGGACGTGTATGCGTATAGATTATAGTCTCATTATCCGATATTGAATATGATCCGCCTCCATAAGGTCTTCCAATAGTAGTTCCTCCTAAATTATCAGCTAGTTTTTTAATATTGCCCTTAAGATTAATATGGGCAATTTTAGTATTTCCCTTATCATCATAACTAAAATACAGCCCTTTACCAGACGAATCCCATTGCATATCATTAATACTTCTGTCTAAATCTAGTGATAAAATTTTACGCTTACCTCCATCGCTATTAATTACATTTAACACGGTATTTTGATGTGCTTGAACCTTATCTAGGTATCCTAAAAAGGCAACTGATTTACCATCAGGAGAAACCATAGGCGCATAATCTGGCCCAGCTTCAATTGTTATACGAGAAATTACTTTTGAATCAACATCGACTTTATAAATATCACTATTTCTAAATTCATACTCCCAATTCTCTACGCGATTTGCCGTAAAATAAATCGTTTTTCCATTAGGTGTAAAAGATAGTCTACCGCTATGATTATAATTCTCACTTGTAATTTGACGTGCAGTTCCACCATTAGAAGGGATCATAAAAATATGTGTATATCCGGTTGCCATATATCCACCACCATCACGCTCGTGTTTTAAACGATCTGTTATTCTTGCAGCCTTTGCCCATTTAGCTCCTTTAGGCTTAGAAGGCATAGACACTATTACAGGAGGTTTTTCAGAAACAAACATCGTAAATGCAATGTGATTGCCGTCAGGTGACCATGTTATAGATCCTGGTGATTTTTCAAGGTGAGATAGCTTCGCAAATTGCCCAGTTTTAATCCAATACATGTATAGTTCAGATCCCTGATCGGTTGAGCTTACAAAAGCAATTCTATCACCATCTGGAGACCATCTTGCTTGAGATTCATTAACTTCTCTAGATGTCAATTTTCTATGTGAAGTTCCATCAGAGTTTAAAATCCAAAGGTTCCCTCTTGATTTATCCGTCATGATATCAAAGCCATTTCTTTTATATACAACTTGAGATCCATCTGGAGAGATTTGTGGATCTGAGGCCCATTCTAGTTCAAAAACATCTAAAGGTTGAAATGGTAGTTTCACATCTTGACCCAATACAGAATGGGTGAAAATTAGTGTAATTAAAAAGACAAAAAAACGGTTCATATAACTCTTATTTAAAAATAATGGGTGAAGTTAATAATTCTAATACTTAGTTCATAGATTAATTTTTTTTAGTTAGATTTGCAAAATATTTAAGCTTGCTTAAATATTAATTAAAGCAAATCGAAATGTCAGTAGCAATAGAAAATTTTGTAAAAACCATTTACAAAAACGACAAGAATGATATCAATGATACCAAGCCAGGTAACATTGCTAAAAAATTAGGCATTTCAAATGCGGCCGCCACAGACATGGCAAAAAAATTGGCCACAAAAGATTTGCTGCATTACGAAAAATATCAAGCTTTAAAATTAACAGCTAAAGGCACGAAAATGGCTCTTAATGTCGTACGTAAACACAGACTATGGGAAGCTTTTTTGTTTAAAATGTTCGATATGTCATTGCATGATATCCATCGCGAAGCTGAGCTTCTAGAGCATCAAACATCCGATTTATTAGCTGATAAAATAAGTGCTTATTTAGGGCATCCGCAATTCGATCCACATGGCGATCCAATACCAAATGCTAACGGTGAAATCACTACGAAAGACATTTCAATTGCGCTATCAAACGCCAAGGAAGGACAGAGCTATGTTATCTCACGTCTCATGAGTGATGATAAAGAATTTTTTGATTTCTGTGCCCAACATGGCTTAAAATATGGGAATACCATCTTAGTGTCAAAACAATTCAGCAAAAACAAAATGACTCAAATTACAATAAACACTAATACTATATTATTAAATGAAGATTTCACAAACATTATCTACGTCAATGAGACACTTTAAATTTTTGAATTACACTTGCATTCTAGGAATATTTGCCACAAGTAGCATGAGTATTGCTCAAGAGAATGCTCCTCTTGATGCGCTTATTACAGACAGACCAGATGCGACCGAATCACCCAATGCTGTTCCTAAAGGGTTTCTACAAGTGGAAACAGGTGCATTTTACGAATCGTTTGAAGAAAACTCTATTAAAAATGAAACCTATACGTTTAACACCACATTAGTTCGTTACGGATTACTTGATAATTTAGAGTTACGTCTAGGTTGGGATTTTGTTGAAGGAAAAACCAAAGTCAATGGTTCTGCTATCGATGATGTAACTAGCGGACTCAATCCATTGCTATTCGGTTTTAAAACCAGTATTGCGAAAGAGAATGGTTGCTTTCCTGAGATTGGATTTTTAGGCCATTTATATTTGCCTTTTACAGCTAGCAATGATTATAAGCCAGAAACTACTGGAGTTGATTTTAGATTTGCATTTGCCCATACCTTGAGTGAAAATTCTAACCTATCCTATAATCTTGGTGCGGCTTGGGGAGATGACTCTTCTGAGGCGGCTTATGTTTATACGATTGCTTTTGGACAAGGTATTACAGAAAAACTTGGAGCCTACGCCGAATTATATGGTGATGTGCCAGAAAATTCAAAAGCCAATCATTTTTGGGATGCTGGACTCACCTATTTAATTTCTAATAATGTCCAATTAGATGCCACTGTGGGAACAAGTATAACTAAGGGGCAAGATTTATTAATAAGTGCAGGTATGAGTTTCAGATTACCTTCAAAACAAAATTAAGATGATGATAAAGAACATATATATACTCTTCGTTTTTATGGTTTTATTGAACTGTAAAAATGACGCTCCTGACAACGGAAAATTAAATGTGGTTACCACAACTTCTATGATTACCGATTTGGTTAAGAATATTGGCGGTGATCAAATAAACTTACAAGGATTAATGGGTAGCGGAGTTGATCCACATCTCTATAAAGCTAGTGAAGGAGATGTCTCAAAATTAGCCAATGCTGATCTCATATTTTATAATGGATTACATCTGGAAGGGAAGTTAGTTGAAGTTTTTGAAAAAATGCAATCTCAAAACATCAATACGATTGCTCTAGCAGATGTTATAGACAAAAACACATTAATAGGTTCAGATTATTTCGCATCAAATTATGACCCACATGTGTGGTTTAATATTGATTATTTTAAGCAATTTGCCAATCAAGTCACTCAAGTACTTTCAAAAAAAGATCCTGCGAATTCAGAATTATATATTAAAAATGAAAAATTATATCTCACGAAATTGATTCATCTAGAAAATAAAATCTCTAGTGTCATTGAAGCGTTACCTGAAGAACAACGCATTTTGGTTACTGCTCATGATGCCTTTAATTACTTCGGAAAAAATTATGGTTTTGAAGTAGTCGGCCTACAAGGATTATCTACTGCAACCGAAGCTGGAGTTCAAGATGTTCAGAAACTAGCCGCTTTTATCATCGAAAAAAATGTAAAAGCTATATTCGTGGAAAGCTCAGTTCCAAAACGTACAATTGAAGCTTTGCAAGCAGCCGTGAAATCAAAAAACCACGATGTTAGTATTGGTGGCACACTTTATTCTGATGCTCTAGGAAATGCTGGGACTATTGAAGGCACCTACATCGGGATGTTTGAGTATAATGTAAATACTATTGTTAATGCCTTGAAATAATGGAAAAGATTGCTGTTAAAATAGACGATTTAACTGTGGCTTACAACTACAAGCCTGTACTTTGGGATATTGATTTAGAAATTCCTGAAGGTGTTCTTATGGCTATTGTTGGTCCAAATGGCGCAGGAAAATCTACCTTGATAAAATCTATTCTTGGCATCTTAAAACCAATCGCAGGTAGCGTTAGCATTTATGGGAAATCCTATGAAAAACAACGCTCCTTAGTCGCTTATGTTCCTCAGAAGGGAAGTGTAGACTGGGATTTTCCCACAACAGCCTTAGATGTTGTCATGATGGGTACTTATGGAAGTTTAGGTTGGATTAAACGTCCACGTCAAAAAGAAAAAAAAGCAGCCCTAGAAGCGCTTGAAAAAGTAGGCATGCTTCCATTCAAAAATAGACAGATAAGTCAACTTTCAGGAGGACAGCAGCAGCGTATATTCTTAGCAAGAGCACTTGTTCAGAATGCTTCAATATATTTTATGGATGAGCCTTTTCAAGGTGTGGATGCAACAACTGAAATTGCTATTATTAATATTTTAAAAGAATTGCGTAAAGCTGGTAAAACAGTAATTGTCGTACATCACGATTTGCAAACAGTTCCTGAGTATTTTGATTGGGTCACCTTTTTAAACGTAAAAAAAATAGCCACTGGACCTGTTAAAGACATCTTTAATGATGACAATTTAACTAAAACTTACGGCATTAATTACAAAGTTAGTATACAAGAATAATGGACATTCAAGAGTATTTTTATTTAGTATTTAGTGATTACACATTAAGAACAATCACATTAGGAACAGCCGTTTTAGGCGCTGTTTGTGGAATGCTAGGAAGTTTTGCCGTACTCAGAAAGCAAAGTCTGTTAGGTGATGCTATTTCCCATGCCGCCTTACCAGGAATCGCGATAGCATTCCTTATTACTGGAGCCAAAGATAGCAACACTTTACTTTTAGGGGCATTAATTAGTGGTCTTATTGGAACTTTTTGGATTAGAGGCATCATCACAAAAACACATTTAAAATCAGATACGGCCTTAGGATTAATACTATCGTTGTTTTTTGGATTTGGTATGTTATTGTTAACTTTTATTCAAAAACAACCGAATGCTAATCAAGCAGGTCTTGATAAATATTTGTTCGGCCAAGCAGCTACGCTTGTAGAAAGTGATGTTTGGATGATGTCTATTGTTACAGGCATTTGTCTATTAGTTATGCTTGTTTTTTGGAAAGAATTTAAGATCTTATTATTTGATGCTGATTACACTAAAACATTGGGATTCAATACAAAATTCATTGATATTCTCATTACGAGTTTTATTGTCTTAGCGATAGTTTTAGGTCTTCAAACGGTAGGTGTTGTATTAATGAGTGCCATGCTATTAGCGCCAGCAGCAGCAGCCAGACAATGGACCAATAGCCTCGCTGTAATGGTGTTTCTAGCTGCAATTTTTGGAGCGTTTTCAGGAGTAATAGGAACATCGATTAGCGCTAGCCAAAACAATCTATCTACTGGTCCTGTTATCGTACTAGTCGCGGCAGTTTTCGTGGTGTTTTCATTTATATTTTCCCCAAGTCGAGGACTTTTATTTAAGCAAATTCGATTTATTAAAAATCGTCGTGATTTAGAACTTCACAAAACCTTGGCTTTCATGTATAATATTGCCGAAACTCACGAAAACATATCTCATCCACATACGATCAAAATTTTAAATAATTTCCAAGGATACACCAAAGGTACACTCAAGAAATTAGTAGACAAACAATATGTAACGCTTCAGGGCAACATGTGGAGTTTAACTGAAGAAGGATTTAAAACCGCTTCTAATTTATATAATCAATTAATTAAGTCTGATGAGTAGCGCTCAAATTGAAATACAGCTCATTGCGAGTTTAGTTGCCATCGCCTGTGCCATTCCGGGAACGTTTTTAGTACTTCGTAAAATGGCTATGATAAGTGATGCTATTAGTCATTCTATTTTACCAGGTATTGTAATTGGATTCTTTATAACCCATGATCTTAATTCACCTATACTAATTTTATTAGCTGCTTTGACAGGTATCATAACCGTTATTTTAGTTGAATATATTCAAAAAACGGGATTGGTTAAAGAAGACACGGCAATTGGATTGGTGTTTCCAGCCCTTTTTAGTATTGGCGTTATTCTAATTGCTAAAAACGCGAATGATGTTCATTTAGATGTCGATGCCGTATTACTAGGAGAATTGGCATTCGCTCCTTTTGACAGATTAATGATTTCTGGAGTTGATGTTGGACCTAAATCATTATGGATAATTGGCAGTATTTTATTGATAACTGTAAGCTTATTATTCGCCTTCTTTAAAGAACTAAAAGTAAGCACATTTGATAAAGGATTGGCAGCGTCTTTAGGATTTTCTCCAGCAATAATTCATTATGGGTTAATGTCTGTCTCATCTATCACAACTGTTGGTGCTTTTGATGCCGTAGGCGCAATATTGGTGGTTGCTTTAATGATTGCTCCTGCAGCAACTGCATATTTACTAACAACGGATTTGAAAAAAATGTTAGGCCTTGCAATTGGATTTGGTATGTTTAGTGCAATTGCTGGTTACTGGGTAGCACATTGGTTAGATGCTTCAATTGCAGGGTCAATTACTACGGTGTTAGGGTTATTATTTTTCTTAGTTTATTTATTTGCACCTAGCAAAGGTGTAATTGCCGTTTTATATAAAGAAAAACAGCAACGAATCGAAGTTTCTTTGCTTACTTTTTTGCTCCATTTAAAAAATCATAATGAAGAAGTAGAGCGCCATGTAAATCACCTCAACGAACATATAAATTGGCAAAAAGTACGCTCTAAAACAGTTTTAGAATTGGCTCTTAAAAATAACATGATTATTATTAATGACAGTATTGTTTCACTAACTGAAAAAGGCGACGAGTTTACGTCTTTAGCTATCGATTATATTATAACCAACGAAGATTCACAAATTGAAGGCATGAAAGATGATTTCTTCCTGTTTAGAGGGTAAATTTACTGTGCACAATTAACACATAATAAACTTTGAGGTCGAATTAAAATTCTTCCGACAGGAATAGTTTGTTTGCATTTTAAACAGATTCCAAAATCAGAATCCTCGAGTTTTGAGAGCACTCGATTTAAATTACCCAATTTAATTTCTGACTGTCTGAGTGAAGCTTCATTGACACTTCTATTATTTATAGCATCCATTCTTGAAACTCTTCCTATGGCGTCGTTTGGTGCAATTGGTTTCGTTAATTCTTTATAATTGAGAATAGATGTTTCAGTTTGAATAATAGCTTCCAAAAGTTTCGTCCTTATTTCGTCTTTATTCATCCTTAATTAAATTAAAATCCGCGTTCTTTTTGCAATTGTTCGTAGGCCTCTTGAACTTGTCTAAATTTCTCTTCGGCACCTTTTTGATGCTCTTTCCCTAAATGGAGTACCTTGTCTGGATGATATTTCTTAGCCATCTTTCTATAGGCTTTTTTAATCGCATCAACGCTAGCGCTTTTATCGATCTCTAAAATCTTATAAGCATGTTCTTCACTATTATAAAACATCTCCTTAATACTTTCATAATCACGATGACTTATCCCTAAATAACCTGCAATAGTATAAATCTGTTTTACCTCATCATTAGTAACCATGCCATCTGCCTTCGCAATTCCAAATAAAAAATGCAACAATTGAAGTCTAGAAGGGTGATCCATCATTTGCTTTATTTGAAGACAAACTTGGCGCGTGGAAATATTAGTTTGCTTATTGATGTTCTTAAAAAGTTTGAAGGCATGATTAGCCCGTTCTTTACCATACATTCCGACAAATTGTTGACGCACAAAATCTAATTCTCTTTGATCTTGAACCCCGTCGGCTTTAATTACTATGGATGCTAAAATGAGGAGACTCACCTCAAAATCACCAGATTCTGTTTGAGGACGCTGCCGTGTTCTATAATTAGGTTGTTGTCTTCTCGTTCCTTTTTGACCCTGTCCTAAAAAGACATCGCTTTTACCATCAGCCATCGAATCTACTACACTCCCGAGTGCCAAGCCAATTATTGCACCAATTGGTCCACCGAAAGACCATCCTAATGACGCTCCTATCCATTTTGAAAAACCCATCTTACTATTGATTTTATTTATAAGTAAATATACTATTTGTTAGTAGATATGATATGTACTTTGTTACACAATTGGTATCTTTGTAATCTAATATAATTATAACATAAAATTTTAAATATATGTATCCAGCAGAATTAGTAAAACCAATGCGTGAAGATTTAACCAATGTTGGTTTTGAAGAATTACATACAGCCGATGCTGTCGATGCTGCTTTGGCAAAAGAAGGGACAACACTTGTAGTTGTAAATTCAGTTTGTGGTTGTGCAGCAGCAAATGCACGTCCAGGAGCAAGAATGAGTATACAAAATACGAAACACCCAAATAACTTAGTAACTGTATTTGCAGGTGTCGATAGAGAAGCAACAGATAAAGCAAGAGGCTATATGATTCCATTCCCTCCTAGCTCTCCTTGTATGGCTTTGTTTAAAGATGGTGAATTAGTGCATATGCTTGAACGTCATCATATTGAAGGACGTCCTGCAGAATTAATTGCCGAAAACCTTATAGATGCGTACAATGAGCATTGTTAAAACCAATTTCTAATAACAGTCAAAAAAACAAACCACGATTATGTCGTGGTTTTTTTATGTCTTATTTTTACCGAATGCGAAAATTTATAGCTTACCCGATAAGCATTATATATTATATCTTTTTTGGAATAACTTTAGTGGTATTTCATCCCATTCAATGGTTTTGTTTTAATGTATTTGGATATAAAGCGCATAAGGTTAGTGTCGATTATTTACAATTGTGTTTAGTGCGTTGTCTTCATTTATTAGGGACTCGTTTTACATTCACAAATCCTCATGTAATTGATACTAATCAACCTTTAATTATTGTTGCTAACCATCAGAGTATGTATGACATTTCACCTATTATGTGGTTCATGCGAAAACACCATACTAAATTTATAAGTAAGAAAGAACTAGGAAAAGGCATTCCAAGCGTATCGTATAATTTAAGACATGGTGGTTCAGTATTAATAGACAGAAAAAATCCAAGACAAGCCATACCTGCAATTATATCCTTTAGTGAATATATTGAAAAAAATAACCGCGCAGCCGTTATATTTCCTGAAGGAACACGGAGTGAAAATGGAGAACCCAAACCATTTCAAACTCGAGGATTGGCAATCCTAATGAAAAAAATACCATCAGCGACCATCGTCCCAATAACCATCAATAATTCTTGGAAAATGTTACAATATGGCAAATTTCCTTTGGGAATTGGAAATCATTTAAAATTCACTGTGCATCAGCCTATCAAAATAGCTACCTTTGTAGATAAAGAAGAATTAATTCGTCATGTAGAGCATACGATTACTTCAAATATTCATCCCTAAATAGTAAATCAATGTCGTTAAAAAATGTGAGGTTGGAAGTGATGCAGCATCTGGAAAAAGACGTCGACACCCTAATAGAAAAATATCTAATTCCAATTGAAAAAATTTGGCAACCTAGTGATTTTCTACCGAACTCCGAAGGAGATAAATTTATTGAAGAAGTGAGGGAAATTCGTGAACTAGCGAAAGAGCTTCCTTATGATTTATTGGTTGTTTTAGTTGGAGACATGATTACTGAGGAGGCGCTACCAAGCTACGAATCTTGGTTAATGGATGTTGAAGGTATTGATCAGGTTGAGCGAAATGGTTGGTCCAAATGGATTAGACATTGGACTGCTGAAGAAAATCGTCATGGAGATGTCCTTAACAAATACCTATACCTTTCCGGTCGTGTGAATATGAAAGAAATTGAACGTACTACGCAATATCTAATTGCAGATGGCTTTGATATTGGAACAGATCGTGATCCTTATAAAAATTTTGTATACACTAGTTTCCAAGAATTAGCAACTTACATTTCACATAATAGAGTTGCTAAACAAGCCAAAGATTATGGCAGTAAGGGCTTGGCTAAAATGTGTAAAATTATTGCAGGTGATGAAATGCGTCATCATCATGCATATAGTGAATTTGTTGAACGCATCTTTGAAGTAGACCCGAATCAAATGATGATGGCTTTTCATTATATGATGAAACGAAAAATTGCTATGCCAGCTCATTTTTTAAGAGAATCTGGAGAAAAAATTGGAACGGCCTTCGAAGAGTTTTCCAATACTGCACAGCGTATTGGTGTTTATACGGCTTTAGATTATGCTGAAATACTAGAAAAACTGGTTGTCCGTTGGGATCTTGGGAATATTAATGGGCTTAATGAAGAAGCGGAAAAAGCCAGAGATTATCTTGTAAAACTTCCTTCACGGATGATACGTTTAGCAGATCGAATTTCTATTCCTGAAAATTCATTTCAGTTTAAGTGGGTAGAGCCTGCAGTTTCAAAATAAACAACTTAATTCCTTTCGTCTCCTGAAAGGAATTTTCATTTTTAGACTATGACTTCCGAAGATCAAATTATAAAAACTAAAGCGTTTGTAAAACAGCAACTTCTCAATGCAGAAGGAGGGCATGATTGGTTTCACACCCTAAGGGTGTTTAATAATTCTTTACTCATCTCTAAAAAGGAGCAAGTTGATGTGTTTGTCATTTCACTTGGTGCTTTGTTGCATGATATTGCGGATAGTAAATTTCATAATGGCGATGAAACTGTTGGTCCTAAAATAGCCCGTGAATTCTTATTTAGCTTAAACGTGGATTCGAATGTTATTGAACATGTAATAAAAATTATTGAAAACATTTCATTTAAAGGCGGAAACGAAGCTCAAAATTTTAAATCGCTTGAACTTGATGTCATTCAGGATGCTGACCGTCTAGATGCTATTGGTGCAATAGGAATTGCTAGATGCTTCAATTATGGTGGATTTAAGAACAGGGCTTTATTTGATCCTTCCATAAAACCTAATCTTCATATGAGTAAAGCCGAATACAAGACATCTTCGGCACCAACTATCAACCATTTTTACGAAAAATTACTACTGCTTAAAAATCGAATGAACACAAAAACTGGCAAACAAATTGCAGAGAAACGTCATGTTTATATGGAGCAATTTCTCGAACAATTTTATGCTGAATGGGATGGTGAAAAATAAATAGGACCAGGAATTAAACTGTAGTTAAAATAACTTTAATTGTCCATCTTTATAGTGTTCATGTAGTTCAACATTGAGTTTGGATTTAACCTTGTTATTAAAGTATTTCTGCCTCGCTAGTTTAACAATCATATTAATCTGTTCTGCAATTTTTCCTTCTCCTCGCATACGCGTTTTAAATCGAGAATCATTTAAATTTCCACCATGGCAATCTTCTATTTGATGCAGTACTTTATCTGCTTTATCTGGCATTGTTTTTCTAATCCAATCACTAAAAATAGCACCAACTGCTCCATTTAATCGAACAATTGTATGACCAAATGACAATGCTCCAGCTTCTGAAATTGCTTTTGCCAAAGGCAGAATTTCATGACTATTAATAGCAGGAATAATTGGAGCTAACATTACACTAACGGGAATGCCATTTTCAGATAATGTCCTCACCGTTTTTAATCGTTTAAGAGTTGACGCTGTTCTTGGTTCAAGATGTCTTCTCGTGGTTTCAGATAGAGATGTTATGGACAAACATATCTTAATTAAATTATCTTCAGCCAATAACTTAATAAGATCTAAATCACGAAGAACTAAGGCGTTTTTTGTTATGATCGCCACAGGATGTTTGTATTTTAAAAACACTTCCAAACATTGTCTAGTAATTTGAAATTTTCGTTCAGCGGGTTGATAGCAATCCGTATTTCCAGATAACACTATGGTTTGTGCTTTCCACGATTTCTTTTTCAAATGTTGCTCTAACAATAAGGGAGCGTTTCTTTTTATTAATATGCGGTTTTCGAATTCTAATCCGGCGTTAAATCCCCAATATTCATGACTATTGCGCGCATAGCAATATACGCATCCATGCTCACAACCTTGATAAGGATTCATTGAATACATCATTCCAACATCTGGACTGGTAACTTTATTGACAATAGTCTTTGGGAATACCTCGAGATACTGTGTTTTAAGTTTTTCAGGAGTATCTCCTTCTTTTAAACAATACTCTAGAAAATCATCTCTCATTTCATGGCTTAGTTCAAAGAAACGATTATGTACGTGACTTTGAGCTCCACGTCCTTTAATGATAGATTTGGAATTCATTATAATTAATTTATAGATTATGATTGTTACCCCTTTTCTTAAAGAGTATCATAAAAATAAAAACTAAATTATAGTCTTGATGGCTACAGAATGTAGATTGTTAATTAGTTTCCTGGAAAATCTGCTTTACGCTTTTCAAGAAATGCAGAAGTGCCTTCCTTAAAATCATCAGTTCCAAAACACTTCCCAAATTGTTTAATTTCAGTTTTGTATCCATCAACACCATCTTCAAAATTTGCATTAATAGATTTAATGGCTCCTTTTATTGCTACTGAAGAGTTTCGCATAATTTTAGATGCAATTTTTTCCGCAAGTGGAAGCAATTCTTCTTGTGTTGTTACGTGGTTAACAAGTCCGTATTCCTTAGCTGTTTCGGCATCAATCATTCCTGCGGTCATTACCATTTCCATGGCGCGACCTTTACCTACTAATTGAGGTAATCGTTGTGTGCCTCCATAACCTGGTATTACTCCTAAGGACACTTCTGGGAGTCCCATTTTTGCATTAGCACTAGAAAGTCTAAAATGGCATGCCATTGCTAATTCCAGTCCACCTCCAAGCGCAAAACCGTTAACAGCTGCAATGACTGGAGTGGAAAGATTTTCAACAAAATCAAATAATAACTCTTGTCCTTTTTTAGCAAGTTTACCACCTTGAGCAACATCAAAATCAGCAAATTCTGATATATCTGCTCCAGCCACGAAAGCCTTTTCACCGCTACCAGTAATAATAATAACTTTTATGGCTTTATCATCATTAGCTTCTTCAAAAGCATCATGCAATTCTTGGATAGTTGCTTTATTTAATGCGTTTAATTTTGTCGGACGATTAATAGTAATTGTTGCTAACCCATTCTGAGAGCTAGATAAGATATTTTCGTAATTCATGACTTATAATGATGTAGTTCTTCTTTAGGGAAAGACACCTTAAATGTCGTTCCTTTTCCATCTTGGGACGTAAAGGTAATACTTCCATTATAAGTTTCGACAATATTTTTAACCATTGCAAGTCCTAATCCCATTCCACTCGTTTTAGTGGTGAATTTAGGTTCAAAAACTTTTGATTTATTCTCTTCAGTAATGCCATTACCATTATCGAAAACCGAAATAACGACGTTTTCTTTTTCCATAGAAACATCAACTACAATTTTTGGATCATCAGAATCTTCAGGAATGGCTTGAATCCCATTTTTCACCAGATTCGTTACAACTCTGATTAATTGGGTGCGATCAAACTTAGCTATGATTTCGGTTTCTTCCGCAATAAATGTAATATACTCTTCATTAAATATATCCAAGGCAAGCTTTACTATTTTCACTACGTTTAGAGTTTCATTTTGTTGTGCTGGCATTTTTGCAAAATTTGAAAATGCAGAAGCAATGGAACTCATTGTATCGATTTGCTGTATTAATGTTTTACTGTATTCATCAACTTTTTGATGTATGCTTTCATCACTAGGATCAAATTTTCTCTGAAAACTTTGTACACTTAATCGCATTGGAGTTAAGGGGTTTTTGATTTCATGCGCCACTTGCTTCGCCATTTCTCGCCATGCTTGTTCCCGTTCATTAGTCGCCAATTTCACAGCGCTCTCTTCCAATTCATCAATCATACTATTATAAGAATTCACTAATGTCGATATTTCATCACTAGACGATTCAATTTCTATTTTTTTATTCCGTTTTTCGAGCCTCGTTTCGTTCATTTTATCACTGATAGTTTTTAGTGATCTCGTAATATATTTAGATACAAAATAGGCGAAAATTATAGCAGCTAATAGCATGCCCAAATAAGCATACCCCAATCTTAAAAGGAACTCTTCTAATTCTTTATTTAAAAAATCATCATTCTCTAAATATGGTAAATTCAGTATTGCTAATGATTTAAACTTAGCATCAGTAATATAGCTATAGGACGATTGAAATGTTTCATTGTTTTCAACATTTTTAATAACATGTCGATGTGCCACAGTATTAGAAATTGCATTTAAAATTTCAGCATCCAAACACTTAGTTAATGTATCAACGTCAATGCTTGCTTTTGAAGATTTTAACAAGCCGCCTTCTAAATCATAGAGATTGATTTGCAATTTATGAATAGACGCAATTTCATAAATTTTATCTTTAAAAATTAGAGGAATATTTTCTGTTGTTATTGGGTAAGTCGTTTCTCGAAGCACGTAATTAATTTGCTCCTTTATGTTTTCCTCTTTTCGCTCTAAACGCTCTTTATGGTAATCTCGTGCTTCTTCATTATACTGATAAATGGTAACTCCTGCTATCAATATAGAAGCAATGATTACCAACAAAATCATAGCTATAAATATTCGAACTCTTAAAGACAGGTTTTTTAATTTCATGCAATATTTAATATTGGACTAAATATAACAATAATCACACCAATTATTTTATGCGTCAGGGTTCTTATTTCTTATTCTCTTATAAACTTTAAACCCTAGCATTAAAAGCACTCCCAAAACAACTATTCCCACAACACCGAACACCCAATTAATGGCACTTTTTAATATCACTAAAAATACGACTGCAAACAAAATAAAAGTCGCACCTTCGTTCCAAAGCCTCATAAAACTAGAGGTTTTGTTAACTTCATCACGTTGAAGCTGTTTATAAAATTGATGTGTTTTTAAATGGTAAATAATTAATAAAATCACAAAAACTAACTTAACATGCATCCATGGTTGTTCTAACCAAAGCGGTTGTAATATTAACAACCAAATAGCAAAAACAGTTGCTAAAATAGCTGAAGGCCATGTGATTATATTCCAAAGTCGTTTTGCCATTAACTTGAGTTGCTTACCTAGTATTTCTTTATCTGGAGATGGTTTATGATATGCTTCTATTTGATACACAAATAATCGTGGAATATAAAACAGTCCAGCGAACCAAGTCACAACAAAAATGAGGTGTAAAGATTTTATATAATTGTAGTATTCCATTAATCTTCGATAAATAGATAGTTTAGGCGCTTCTCATTAAAGACCTTATTAAATTCTGAAATCTCACTAGAAACCAATGTGTTAAACGCATTTAATTGAGCCCTTATTTTTGTTGATAATTCATTTTTCACTGCAACATCTTGATCCGTTGGCGCAAAATCTCCTATCCCAATGAGTGCATTTAAATGTCCCAATTTATTTGTTAATCTAATAGGGAAATTTAATGGATCTTGTCCACTTCGATTTTGAGTCTGATATAAAGCTTCTTCTATTTCTGTAAACTGTTCTTTTAATTTTTCAGATTTGTCTAATAAGGCTTTTACGCTATCATTGTCCTTATATTGTGTTTCAAATGCCGACAATTGAGCCTTTATTTTTCTAATCTTTTTTATTGACTTATGGGCTTCATTCATCGTTTTATTAATATCAGAAATGAAGTCAAATTGCTTTTGCATGTCAGCTAATGTACTTTCTGATCTTGGATCTTTAATCACAGTAAATGGTTGTGACATTATTTCACCATTGACGTTTAGATTTATTTTATAATTTCCAGGAATTGCTTGAGGTCCCTCTAAACTCGCCCACCATAAAATCATTCCTTCTAATGTCTCAGCCCCTTTATAAATCATATCCCAATTAAACTGATTCATTCCTTTTTTAACCTCTAGTTTATCCTTCTTTTTGTTTTTTGTACTAAAAGTTTTAATAGTGTCTCCTTTGGTGTCAAAATAACTTAAGGATACGTCGTCATTTTCTTCATCAAAGTCCTTCAAATTAAAATAAGTCATCACTCCACTAGGATGATTAGTTCCTGAGGTTTTACTTCCTTCTCTACTGCCACCATCTAAACGATAGGTGTCTTTTGGTTTAAATAATCTATTCCCCTTTAAACTTGATTCGTAAAGCTGATGTAAAACTGTTAAATCATCAATAATCCATAAACTCCGTCCTTGAGTAGCTACAATTAAATTATTATTCTTTATTGCCAAATCAGTTATTGGAACAATTGGTAAATTCAGTTGAAATTCTTGCCAATTCTTACCATCATTAAAGGAAATATACATCCCTGTTTCCGTACCTGCATACAACAATCCTTTTTGTTTAGGATCATGTCGTAATACTCTTGTAAAATGTTCAGGATTGATGCCATTGGTTATTTTTGACCATGTCTTTCCATAATCTGTGGTTTTATACAAGTAAGGCTTAAAATCTCCTGTCTTATATTTTGTTCCTGCCACATAACAAGTGCCTTCATCAAAAGCACTTGGTTCAATACTATTGATCATCATCCATTCTGGCATCCCTTTAGGTGTTACGTTCTCCCAAGATTGCCCTCCATTTTGAGTTAAATGAATTAATCCATCATCGCTACCTACCCATAGTAATCCTTCTTTTAAAGGTGATTCTTGAGCTGCAAAAATGGTACAGTAATACTCTACGGAGGTATTATCTTGAGTAATTGGCCCTCCTGAAGATTTTAGTTTTTCTGGATCATTTCGAGTTAAATCTGGACTTACAATTTTCCAAGATTGCCCTTCATTTTCAGTAACATGAACATGTTGTGAAAAGGTGTATAATCGGTTCGGATTGTGCTTAGAAAATAGAATTGGAAAATTCCATTGAAAGCGATATTTCATACCTTCAGCTCCGTGGCCCATAGGATTGTCTGGCCAAACATTAATAGCTCTTACAGATCCAGTTTTATGATTTACACGTGTCAAAAACCCATCATAACTTCCACCGTAAATAATATCATTATCTTCTGGATCAACTGCTATATGAGCAGATTCTCCTCCAGCTGTACTTTCCCAATCGTCATCAGTAATTGCACGCCCTTCAGTTCGATGTGGAATTCTAATAGTAGAATTATCTTGCTGAGCAGCATAAATTCGATACGGAAAATGGTTGTCTGTAGTAACTCTATAGAATTGTGATGTTGGTTGATTATGATACGTACTCCATGTTTCGCCACCGTCATAAGTTACTTGTGCGCCTCCGTCATCCCCAACAATAATACGATCAGGATTCTCAGGTGCAATCCACAAATCATGATGGTCTCCATGAGGAGTTCTGAGCGAACTAAATGTTTTTCCTCCGTCTGAACTTTTATGATAACGAACATTTAATACATAAACTACATCTGCATCTTTTGTATCCGCATATATACGGGTATAATACCAGGCGCGTTGACGGAGTTTCCGTTCACTATTAATCTGGTTCCAGGTTTCACCTCCATCGTCACTTCTATATAAACCTCCTTTTTCTTTGTTCTCAATAATTGCCCAAACTCGTTGGCTATTGAGTGGTGAAACCGTTACTCCTATAATTCCTAGAGTGCCTTCAGGAAATCCTTTATTTGTTGAAATTTCCGTCCAAGTTTCTCCTCTATCTGTGCTTTTCCATAATGCTGATCCTTCTCCACCAGAGCTTAAACTATAAGGTGTTCGCTGAATTCGCCAAGTAGATGCGTACAAGATTCTTGGATTTGTAGGATCAATTAATAAATCGACAACACCAGCTTTGTCATTAGCAAAAAGTGTCTTTTTCCAAGTTTTACCACCATCAATACTTTTATAAATACCGCGATCTTGAGTGGGTTTATAAATATTTCCAAGGACGCCTGCATAAACTACATTATGGTCAGTTGGGTCCACAGCAATTCTCGGTATGTGTCGCGAATTTTTCAAACCTGCACTTGACCATGATTTTCCCGCATCGACACTTTTCCAAACACCATAACCAGAAGACACGTTTCCTCTCACAGTTTTTTCACCACCACCTACATAAAGCACATTTGGATCACTTTTGGAAACAGAAATTGCACCAATACTCCCGCCAAAAAATCCATCAGAAATATTTTCCCAAGTCCGACCACCATCAGTGGTTTTCCAAATTCCTCCTCCTGTAGAACCAAAATAATAAAGGTTTGGTTGATTTGGAACTCCCGATACTGCTGCGCTTCTTCCTCCTCTAAAAGGGCCTAGAAGTCTATACTCTAGAGCGTCATAGTGCTCTTTACTATAGGATTGAGCATTTGAAGTAAAAGTTGTTCCAACAAAAAGGAAAGCGAACAAGGAAAAAAACAAACATCGCATGTTATAAATGGTTTGGTTAAAGCGCACTAAAAATAAGGATTAATAATTTTATAGATTACTGACAATTGAATTTTAACTAATAGCATCTAATGTTATTTAGTGTTCCATTCATTAATCCACTTTGATAATAAGTCTACCCATTCTTTATCATCATTTAAACATGGAATTGTCGTAAAGTTTTGACCTCCCATTTCATGAAAAATCTCCTGACCTTCCATTGCAATTTCTTCAAGTGTTTCTAAGCAATCACTAACGAAGGCTGGCGTAACAATTGCCATATTTTTGATGCCTGATTTCCCCAGACGCTCGATGGTTCTATCTGTATATGGGAGCAACCAAGGATCAAATCCTAAACGCGATTGGAAGGAAGTTGAAAAACTCCCTTCCTTCAAACTTAATTTTTCTGCAACTAACCTAGTGACTTCAAAACATTGATGCCTATAACAAAACTCATGCGCTTTCGAATTTGAAACACAACAGCTACCGTCAATTTTACAATGAGATTTAGTAACATCTCTTTTTCTGATATGACGTTCAGGAACACCGTGATATGAAAACAATAAATGGTCATAGTCTTTCCCCACAAGATGTTTAGCAATACTATTTGAAAGCACTTCGATATAATCTGATTTATTATAAAATGCTGGAACCGATGCCATTTTTAATTCTGGAAAATCGCTTTTAATAATCTCTTCTGCCAACACTAAAATGGTTTCGGTAGTTGCCATTGCAAATTGAGGATATAAAGGAAAAATCAAAACTTCAGAAACACCTTGATCCACTAATTCTTGAAGTCCCTTTTTTATGGTCATGCTGCCATAGCGCATAGCCAAAGCAATTGGTGACTCTACTTGATTTTGTATTTTACTTTGAAGTCGTTCAGAAATCACTATTAAAGGAGAGCCCTCTTTCCACCATATTTTTTTATATGCCGCTGCAGATGCTTTTGGTCTTGTGTTTAATATGATACCCTTCACAAGTAATGTTCTCGCCCAAAATGGAACGTCAATCACACGTTCATCCATTAAAAATTCACCTAAATAGGATTTAACGTCTTTGGGCTCTGGACTGTCCGGCGAACCAAGATTGACTAGTAATATTCCTTTTTTCATAGAGATTTATGCTATTAGCTCAATGACATTATATATTTTTTTGGCGTTGTGCCATATTTCTTTTTAAATGCTGCAATAAAATGGCTTGAGGTACTATAACCGACTTTTAATCCAACTTCATTTACATTATGATCTCCTGTTTCAAGGAGCTTTCTGGCTACTTCCATTTTATAATCAAATAAAAAGCTATAGACTGTATCACCATAAATCTGCTTAAATCCTTCCTTCAATTTTTTAAGATTTAATCCTATCTCGTCGGCCAGTTCTTGCAAACTTGGAGGCTCAGACATTCTAGAAATGATTATGTCTTTTGCGCTTCTAATTTTAATAACATTGGCTTCATCAACCAAAAATGGACATTGCTCAATATTAGCTTCTTCACTTCTATTAAAATACAAACTTAGAAGTTCTAAGGCCTTTCCTTTAAAATAAAGTGATTTTATGGAGGTATTTAAATTAAAGTTTATCAATTGATTTAAAACAATAGCCATCGAAGGTGAGATCATTCCATCCTTGTAATATTTTTTATTCTTATTATCATCGCTTAAAAATGTAATAAAATCCGCCTCCTGTGAAAATAAACCATGAAACTTCTTAATAGACACTAAAACCGACACTAACCAAGAATTGGGGTTTACATCAAGATGAATTGGTAAATCACGTTGAGGGTTATAAAGTAGTAATGAATTTTCCTCCAAAATATTTAAGATATAGGTTCCCTTATTAAATATAAATTGGCTAGATCCCTTAATACAGAAATGAAATTGGATATAACTGCTATCTATATCACGTTCAACCACTTCTGTGAATGAATTTTCATTTTGATAGGTAAGTACATAAAAGCCATCATCTACTATAGTTTCATCAAATGAACCTTTAGCGACATTTCTTAGATCATTATTTTCATTATTCATATGACATTATTTAGATTCATTCTAAACAAAACACTCGAAAAGCACTGAATCTGCTGTAAAAGTATGACATTTATCATATAATTATAAAAAAAAAGAGTAAAAAACCACAAACGATACTAAAAGTTCCTTGAGCGTTACTTTTTAAGTAGTAGGCTATATATTTTTGTTCTCGAACATCCAAATCAGGTAATGGAGCAATATCACATTTCAAGAGGAACATACTTTTATGCTATCGGGTTAAGCTATAAAAAAGCTGATGCCGAAATTAGAGGACATTTTAGTTTAGACGATGCTGCGAAAACAGCACTACTCAATCAGGCCAAAGACAATGGTATTGAAAGTTTAATTGTGACCTCTACTTGTAATAGAACGGAAATTTACGGATTCGCTGAACATCCTTTTCAATTAATCAAATTACTTTGTGATAATACTAAGGGGACTGTTGAAGAATTTCAAGATGTCGCTTATGTTTACAAAAACAGAGAGGCAATCGCTCATATGTTTAGAGTAGGATCTGGTCTCGATAGTCAAATTCTTGGAGATTTTGAAATCATAAGTCAACTTAAAACTAGTGCTCGAGTTTCCAAAAAACTTCTATTGCTCAATCCTTTTATTGAACGCTTAGTGAATGCTGTCATTCAAGCAAGTAAACGAATAAAAACGGAAACAGAGATTTCTTCTGGGGCAACTTCTGTATCTTTTGCTTCTGTACAGTATATTATTAAAAATATTGAAGATATTACTAATAAAAACATACTCCTTTTTGGTACTGGTAAAATTGGTAGAAACACCTGTGAAAATTTAGTAAAACACACTAAAAATGAGCATATCACATTAGTTAATAGAACTAAAGATAAGGCAGAAAAGATTGCTGGCAAATTCAATTTAATTGTAAAAGATTATGCGAATTTACAAGAGGAAATTAATGAAACTGACATTTTAGTTGTTGCTACTGGAGCTCAAAACCCTACAATTGATAAGCACATCATTCAAAGTCATAAACCGCTTCTAATTTTAGATTTATCTATTCCAAAAAATGTTCATAATAATGTAACCGAATTAGAAAATGTATCACTAATTCATTTAGATTACTTATCTCAAATTACGGATGAGACTTTAGAAAAAAGAAAATTACATATTCCTCTAGCTGAACAGATTATTGAGGACGTAAAATCTGATTTTAATCAATGGTTAGAAACGCGAAAATTTGCACCTACTATTAAAGCGCTGCGAAATAAACTTCATGATTTTAAAACTGCTGAGTTAGACAATCAACGTAAAAAGATTTCTGATTTCAACGAAGAACAAGCCGAACTTATTAGTAATAATATCATTCAAAAAATTACAAACCACTTTGCACATCATTTGAAAGATGATAGTTGCTCTACCGACGAAAGCCTTGAACTCATAAAGAAGGTTTTTCAACTTGAAAATTCAACAAATGTCTAAAATAATTAGAATTGGTACACGCGATAGTGAATTAGCACTATGGCAGGCCAAAACCGTTCAATCACAATTGGAACACCTAGGCCATAAAACGGCCTTAGTTCCAGTTAAATCAACAGGCGATTTAGAGCTCAATAAACCTATTTATGAACTCGGAATCACAGGTGTATTTACAAAAACATTGGACATTGCAATGTTGAATAACGACATAGATATTGCAGTGCATTCACTTAAAGACGTTCCAACATTATTACCAAAAGGCATTGTACAAGCTGCCGTGTTAAAACGAGGGAATATTCGCGATACATTAGTGTTTAAAAACAACGAAGAATTTTTGTCTCAGAAAGATGCAGTCATAGGAACAGGAAGCTTAAGACGACGTGCACAATGGCTTAATCGCTATCCAACACATACCATAGAAGATTTACGAGGCAATGTAAATTCAAGACTTCAAAAACTTGAAGACCATACACATTGGAACGGAGCCATCTTTGCTGCTGCAGGTTTAGGTCGTATCAACTTAAGACCAGAAAATGCAATTAACTTAGAATGGATGATCCCAGCTCCAGCACAAGGAGCTGTGATGATTACGGCTCTAGAAGACGATGAAGCAACTCGTGCTATTTGTGCTGAATTAAATCATGAAGAAACTGATATATGTACACGTATTGAACGTGAATTTCTAAATCGATTAGAAGGTGGTTGTACAGCTCCAATTGGAGCAATTGCCTTTATAAAAGATGAAACCGTTTCCTTTCAAGGCGTTTTATTAAGTACAGACGGTAGCAAAAAAATAGAAGTTACACGCAACGAAAAACTTGGTGAGCATCAGGATATGGCACATTACTGTGCTGATTTCATTATAGAAAGAGGCGGTAAACGATTAATGGATGATATTGAAAATGAGGCTAAACAAACTCAAGTATTTTCAACTAAAACTCTTACCGAATCACAGCGTCATTCATTTAGTAATGACATTGCAATTGACAACCACGATTTCATTAAAATTAGTTTAAATCGAATTCCTAAAACTGTTTTAAAATCTGAAATCAAGAATGTGATTATTACCAGTCAGAATGCAGTCGAATCTTTGATTACGAATTTTTCAGCAATGGAGCTTCAATTCAAAAACATCTACTGCGTCGGAAGACGCACAAAGCGTTTAATAAAAAACAAGATTGGAGACGTTACACACTACGAAGCTAATGCTAAAAAGCTCGCAGAATACTTAGTTGAATATATTGATGGTACTGAAGCTACCTATTTTTGTAGTGATATTCGTTTGGACGAATTGCCAAATATCTTAAAAGAAAACCATATTGAAGTTACTGAAATTGAAGCCTACAAAACAATTTACAATGCTATCAAAATTGACGAAAAAATTGAAGGCGTAATGTTTTACAGTCCTTCTACTATTCAAAGTTATTTATTAGAAAACAATGCTGATAAAATTGCCTACTGTATAGGTGAAACTACAGCGAATGAAGCAAGAAAACATTTTAACGATGTTAGAGTAGCAAAACTTCCAACGGTCGAAAGTGTGATCGCCTTGGTTAATGAAAATTATGCATAATAATGATTAAAAACGATTTATACTTAAGAGCATTAAAAGGAGAAACTGTTGAGCGTCCACCCGTTTGGATGATGCGTCAAGCTGGACGATACCTTCCTGAATTTATTGCCATTAGAGAAAAATACGATTTCTTTACACGTTGTCGTACTCCTGAATTAGCTAGCGAAATAACCGTGCAGCCTATACGTCGTTATGGTATGGATGCCGCTATTTTATTTAGCGACATTTTAGTAATACCTCAAGCGATGAATATTGAAGTGGAGATGAAACCTAACTTTGGTCCTTATCTTCCTAATCCAATTCGTAGTCAAAAAGATGTCAATAATGTCATTGTTCCAGATGTACATGTGGAATTAGATTATGTTATGCAAGCCATAAAAGCGACCAAAGAATTATTAAATAATGACATCCCGTTAATAGGATTTGCAGGATCTCCATGGACCATACTTTGTTATTGTGTACAAGGTCAAGGCAGTAAAAACTTTGATAAGGCTAAAGAATTTTGTTTTACAAATCCTATCGCTGCGCATCAATTATTACAGAAAATTACAGATACAACTATTGCTTATTTAAAAGCAAAAGTTATTGCTGGTGTTGATGCTGTTCAAATTTTTGATTCTTGGGGAGGCATGCTGTCACCTACTGATTATCGAGAATTTTCTTGGCAATATATCAATCAAATAATTGAAGCTTTAAAAGATGATGCTCCTGTAATTGCTTTCGGAAAAGGCTGTTGGTTTGCCTTAGGTGAAATGGCAAAATCAAATGCCGCTGCTCTGGGAATTGACTGGACATGTTCTGCTCAAAATGCACGCTACTTGACTGGAGGAAACATTACGCTTCAGGGGAATTTTGATCCGTCTCGATTATTATCTCCACCTTCTCAAATAAAAACAATGGTCCACCAAATGATTAACGAATTTGGTAAAGACAAATATATTGTAAATTTAGGCCATGGTATTTTACCAAACATCCCATTAGATAATGCAAAAGCCTTTATCGATGCAGTAAAAGAATATAATGCTTAAATCTATTTTCAGTGGAATTAAAGCCTATGCTAGAGCATTTGAGTTCATGTCTAAACTCAAGCTTTGGAAATATTTCGCTGTTCCTATTCTTATAAGTATTGTTACCGCCTTAGCTATTGGTTTTCTTGCTTATGGCCTATCAGATAATATTGGATATTATATTTCCAAAATTTGGGTTTGGGACTGGGGAAAAGAAACGTTCACTTCAATAGGAAATTTTATAGGTGGATTAATCATCATTGTTCTTGGTCTTATTTTATATAAGCATATTATTATGGCGCTCTCAGCACCATTTATGAGTCCTGTATCTGAAAAAATCGAATTGCATCTTTTTAGTAATACAGCACAAAATCATCGAAACACTTCATTTCAACAACAATTATGGCGAGGGATTCGTATAAATTTTAGAAATTTAGGCATGGAGTTGTTGTTAACGATTCCTATTGTAATTATTGGGTTTATTCCATTAATTGGATTCATTGCTCCAATCTTACTTTTTTTAGTTCAAGCTTATTATGCTGGTTTTGGAAATATGGATTATACTCTAGAGCGCCATTTTAAGTATCGCAATAGTTTGTCATTTGTTCGAAGACATCGTGGATTAGCGATTGGTAATGGTACTGTTTTTATGCTCTTTTTATTAATTCCAGTAATTGGTGTTATTCTAGTATTACCATTATCTGTAACCGCAGCATCCATCAAAACGATTGAAATTTTAAAAGCTGAAAATAAAATTCAACATGGATAATGATAGATTTAGATGCATTTTATATTAATCCTATTCAGTTGAATGACGCTTGGAATATATGCAATTTTGTAATTGCCAATGAAGATCGATTAAAACGCTATTTCCCAGATACATTAGAGCAAAATTCAACACCAGATTTATCTAAATATTTTGTTGGGAATAAAGTGAAAGAGTTTCGCCTAAATGAAGAGTACTTATTCATACTAAAAGTGAAAGCATCTTATGAATTCGTTGGTCTAGTTTATATTAAAGATTTAGACTGGGACAAGAACCAAGGCGAGTTTGCCTATTGTATTGGTTATCCGTTCGAAGGGAAAGGAATTATGCAAAAAGTAATTAAGGCCCTTTCAATATATGCGTTTGAACATTTAAACTTACAATCGCTTCAGATTATTACTCATAAAAGTAATATTGGGAGCGTTATGATTGCGGAAAAGTGTAATTTTAAATGGCAAAAAACATTGGAAAATGAATTTACACCTAGAGGTGAACAGCCTCTTGACATGGAATTATATGAACTATATAAATAACTAATTATGCCACATTTTGTAATAGATTGTTCTCAACATATTCTAGAATTGAAAGATCCTAATTCTATCATTTTAGAAGTACATTCGGCCGCGAGCAACACAGGATTATTTGATGAACCTGATATTAAGGTCCGATTAAACCCGTTTAAGGAACATTATTTGGTTGGAGGAAAACAAGACGACTTTATTCATGTCTTTGCCGATGTAATGGAAGGTAGAGACACCAAACAAAAAGCGAATTTATCTAAACAAATTGTCGTCGCTTTAAAACGAATGTTCCCAAAAATTCCTTTTATTGCTGTTAATGTAAGGGACTTTGAAAAAGCAACTTATTGTAACAAATCTATGGTTTAAGAATAATGAAAAATAAATTTTATCAATACATACAAAATTTACAAGACCGTATCACTTCAAAATTGGAAGAAGTCGATGGTAAATCTAAATTTGTTGAAGACATATGGGAACGATCTGAAGGTGGTGGTGGTAGAACACGTGTTATTGAAAATGGGAATGTTTTCGAAAAAGGAGGCGTAAATATTTCAGCAGTTTATGGTGAATTACCTGAAACTATGCGTAAGCATTTTGGAGTAACTGACGCCAATTTTTTCGCTTGTGGATTGAGTTTAGTTTTACATCCTAAAAGTCCCATGGTGCCAACAGTACACGCAAATTGGCGCTATTTTGAAATGTATGATTCTGAAGGCAATATTGTAGACCAATGGTTTGGGGGCGGACAAGATTTAACGCCTTACTATTTATTTGAGGAAGATGCCATTCATTTTCATCAAACTTGCAAGACGGCCTGTGATAAACACAATACTAATTTCTATCCGACTTACAAAAATCGTTGCGATGAATATTTCTACAATACGCATCGAAATGAAGCGCGAGGCATTGGTGGATTATTTTTTGATTACTGTAAAGCATCTGAAGAGATGACTATGGAAAATTGGTATAACTTTGTATCAGAAGTTGGAAATAGTTTTCTAGAAGCCTATGTTCCGATAGTCGAAAAACGAAAGTCAATTTCATATTCTGAATCACAGCGAACTTGGCAGGAAATTAGACGTGGACGTTATGTCGAATTTAATTTAGTTCATGACAAAGGCACTTTATTTGGATTGAAAACCAACGGCAGAATTGAAAGCATCTTAATGAGTCTTCCTCCTCACGCACAATGGGTTTACGACCATCATCCTGAAGAAAATAGTGAAGAAGAAAAACTATTAAACGTATTACAACAACCAAAAAACTGGATTTAGAATGTGGCGATTATTTAAGCGAATTTTTTTAATTATCAATTGGAAAACATTTGTCATTACGTTTTTATCCATTGCTTCAACCGCTTTTTGTTTGCATTTTGAAATAAAAGCTGATTTTCCCTTGACGTTGATAGGAACCGCTATTGTGTTTCCAATAGTTTTTTCAATTGGTGGCGCTTACAAACGTCGCGAAGTTGCCTTAGATGAATATGGTTCTATAAAGGCACATGGAAGGGCATTATATTTTGCCGTTTCACATTGGCTGGAGAATCCACCTCAAGATTTAAAGGTAGAAATTAAATCGCATCTAGAAAATTTATTGAATTCATGCACTAAAGTATTTACAAGTCCTGTGAGTGATTTAGAACATACCGAAAAAGGTGTGTATCAAAATTTTCATGAACTTTCAGAATTCATTAAAAGTATGAGATCGCATGGTTTACCATCTGGTGAAGCTTCTAGATCGAATCAATTTTTGAGTAAGATGATGATCTCTTTTGAACGCATCAAGCACATATACCAATACAGAACACCAAGAACTTTACGCACGTATAGTGATATTTTTATTGTTGTACTTCCTATAATTTATGGTCCTCATTTTGCAGAAAGTGTGACTAGCTATAGTTACGGATTGCAATTTGCAGTGCCTGTTTTATTTAGTGTAATTTTGGTGGCATTAGATAACATTCAATCCCATTTAGAAAATCCTTTCGATCAACAAGGAGAAGATGATGTTCATATTAGTGTAGATAAATATATTAGAAATTTAGCTTAAAATTATGTATCCATTACGAAGAAATAGACGCTTACGAACTAACGAAACCATACGCTCCTTAGTTCGAGAAACTATAATTACACCTAATGATTTTTTGGTGCCGTTATTTATTGTAGAAGGCAAAGGTGTTAAAGAAGAAATTGCCTCCATGCCGAATTACTTTCGATATAGTTTAGATTTGCTCGAAAACGAGGTAAAAGAACTCTGGAATATGGGCTTAAAATCGGTATTACTTTTTGTAAAGGTTCCTGATAATTTAAAAGATAACAAAGGTACAGAGGCCTTAAATCCAAATGGATTGATGCAACGGGCTATCAAAACCGTTAAAAATATATGTCCAGAAATGCTGGTCATGACTGATGTTGCTCTAGATCCCTATTCTTCTTATGGTCATGATGGCATTGTTGAAAACGGTTTGATTCTAAATGATGAAACTGTTGATGTTATTGCAGAAATGAGCGTTTCTCATGCACTGGCAGGCGCAAACTTTGTTGCACCTAGCGATATGATGGATGGTCGTATTTTATCAATCCGAGAAGCTTTAGAAGATGAAGGGTATTTAGATACTGGTATTATGAGTTACTCCGCTAAATATGCTTCGGCTTTTTATGGACCCTTCAGAGATGCATTAGACTCCGCACCAGTAGACATGGCTAATGTTCCAAAAGATAAAAAGACCTACCAAATGGATTTTGCGAATCGCTTTGAAGCGCTTCGTGAAACTGAAATGGATATTGACGAAGGTGCCGATATTGTTATGGTAAAACCCGGTTTATGCTATTTGGATATCGTACGTGAAATTAAAAATGAAGTTGATGTTCCTGTAGCTGTATATCAAGTCTCTGGAGAATATGCAATGCTCAAAGCAGCTGCGGAAAAAGGCTGGCTAGACCATGATGCAGTAATGATGGAACAACTGATCGCTATTAAGCGTGCTGGCGCAGATATTATAGCAAGTTATTTTGCAAAGGACGTTGTGAAATTGATTTCGTAAATTAGCAAGTAAATAATTAATTCTTAATGAACGCATTACTTTTTTGGGCAACCAGTTCTATTTTCTTTTCTTTTCTATGTTCTATTCTCGAAGCTGTTTTATTAAGTGTAACTCCAACATTTATCAATGTTAAAAAGGAAGAAGGTAAAGATTATGCTGTTACTTTAGAACATCTAAAAAAGGACATAGACAAGCCTCTTATAGCAATACTCACACTAAACACTATAGCACATACATTGGGAGCCATGATGGTTGGGATTGAGGCTGAAAATTTGCCCTATAAATTGGAGCTTTTCGGTATTAATACTGTTGGAATTGTTTCTGCTATAATGACCTTGTTAATATTGATTGCTTCAGAAATTATTCCGAAAACCATAGGCGCAACGTATTGGAAAAGCTTAGCCAATTTTACGGCAAAAGCATTAACCGTATTAATATTTCCTTTAAAATGGACAGGAATTCTATGGGTATTACAACTTACTACAAAACTAATTGGTAGTAAAGGACATGGCAGTGTATTGAGTAGAGAGGATTTTCACGTCATGGCAGATATGGCTCATAAAGAAGGCGTGTTTCAAGAATCAGAAAGTAAAATAATTAAAAATTTATTAACTTTTAAAGATGTTATGGCTAAAGATATTATGACGCCTAGAACCATAATGACAACTGAAAAAGAAACCATGACTATTGAAGATTTTTTCAATGAAAACCATAACATTCGATTTTCAAGAATCCCTGTTTATAAAGACAATCCAGATAATATCACAGGATTAGTTTTAAAAGATGATGTGTTTAAGGAAATGGCTTTCGGTAATGGTGATAAACTATTATCAGAAATTAAACGCGACATCGTTATTGTTAATAGGGGCTTACCAATTCCACTTTTATTTGAAAAACTGATTGAAAGTAAAAACCATATGGCATTAGTGGTAGATGAATATGGTTCGGCTAATGGATTAGTGACACAAGAAGATGTTATTGAAACTTTGTTAGGACTTGAAATTATGGATGAAAGTGATACTGTTGAAGACTTACAAATGTTTGCACGTAAAAGTTGGGAAACAAGAGCGAAACGATTAGGACTCATAGATGACGAAACACCTAAAGACTGATGGAAGAATGTTACATTGAAACACCTCTTGGAATTGCCAAAATAATTGGCGATGAGTATGGTATTGTATCTGTAACAGTATTAAATTCTAATGAAATCATAACTTCAATTATCCCTGAAATACTTCAGGATTGCGTGTATCAATTAAAAGAATACTTTGAAGGTTTTCGAAAACAATTTGATTTAAAACTGAATCCAACTGGCACAGATTTTCAAAAGCGCGTGTGGGATGCTTTGCTAACTATCCCTTATAATAAAACACTTTCCTATTTAGAACTTTCAAAACAGCTCGGTGATATCAAGGCCATTCGAGCAGTAGCAAATGCGAACGGGAAAAATCCACTTTGGATTATTGTGCCTTGCCATCGCGTAATTGGTAGTGATGGAAGTTTAACAGGATATGCAGGTGGTTTACACAGAAAACAATGGCTACTTGAACACGAAAGTCCATACAAGCAACAAACTTTATTTTAATTTATTATATTTACATATAGAAAATTTACGATATGAAATTTTTTAAGAAAACTATCAAGGTATTGGTTTTATTTTTTGCGCTACTTATTGCAATTCTGTACGTAACAGATACGGATTATCTATTAAAAGCTGTACGAACAATTTATGCAAAAGGATATTCGACTGCCTATTTGGAAGATTTTAAGGAGTTTGACAATCAGCAGATAGCAAATAGTACACCTCAACCCTGGCCCAATCATATAGATTATAATTCTGTTTCTGAAACCGATAACTTAAATAAAATTAATGATGAACTTGGAACTATTGCTTATGTAATCATTAAAAATGATAGCATTTGGTTTGAAAACTACTATGACGGATTTAATAAAGATTCGAAATCGAATTCATTTTCAATGGCGAAAAGTTATGTTTCTGGTCTTTTAGGTAAGGCTATTATGGATGGTAAAATCAAAAATTTAGATCAGCCTGTTGGTGATTTCTTTCCAGAATTTAACGAAGGTATAGCGGCAAAAATGACGGTTGGTGATTTGTCGAGTATGTCATCTGGAACGAATTGGGATGAATCTTATTATTCGCCATTCTCAATTACTACTAGAGCTTATTTTGATGATGATTTGGAAAAAATCATGCTAGGACTCAAAGTTGTTAATGAACCTGGTCAAGCCTACAAATATGCAAGTGGTGACACACAAATATTAGCTATGGTTATTGAAAAAGCTACAGGCAAAAAAATATATGATTATTTCGCCGAAAGCTTTTGGAAACCTCTCGGGAGTGAAAATGAAACCATTTGGCAAGTGGACAGCAAAGCGCATGACCTAGTAAAAGCATATTGTTGCATCGCTAGTAACGCGAAGGATTTTGCACGATTTGGAAAACTATATAAAGATCATGGAAAATGGAACGGTCAACAGCTATTAGACTCAGCCTTCATAGCAAAATCTATTAAACCTAGATTTTCCGAAAGCCCACAATATGGATATGGATGGTGGTTATTAAACCGTAACAAAAAGGACTTCTTTATGATGCGAGGGCATTTAGGACAATATGTAATTGTACAGCCAGAAGACAACCTAATAATTGTACGTTTAGGCCATAAAAATGCTAAAGGACCAGATCCAACAATTTTATTTTCAAACGATATTCATACTTACATCGATGAAGCTTATAATATGTTGAATTAATGATAACTAAACTACATCTTGAAAACATCTTATTTTTGGACATTGAAACCGTTCCAGAAGTACAGCATTTTTCAGATTTAGACAGTACAAAACAGCAGTTATGGGACTTAAAAACGCAATACCAACGTAAGGAAGATTATACTGCTGAAGAATTTTATGATCGCGCTGGTATTTGGGCTGAATTCGGTAAAATTATTTGTATTTCGGTTGGGTATTTCACATTTCAAGGTGATATCCGAACGTTTAGAACGACCTCGTTTTATGGGGATGAAATAATAATATTAAAAGATTTCAAAAATCTACTGTCTTCACATTTTAGTCAAACCAAGCATTTACTCTGTGCTCATAACGGAAAGGAATTCGATTTCCCTTATATAGCTAGACGCATGATAATACATAACATTGCACTTCCATATAAGCTCAATTTGTTCGGAAAAAAACCATGGGAAGTTCCGCATCTTGACACTTTAGAATTGTGGAAATTCGGAGATTATAAAACCTATACGTCTTTAAAATTATTGACAAATGTTTTAGGCATCCCTTCACCCAAAGACGATATTGATGGTAGTGAAGTTTATCGCGTGTTTTATGAAGACAATGATATTGATCGTATTGTTATCTATTGCGAAAAAGATACGATTGCTGTCGCTCAAATCTTCTTACGTTTAAGAGGTGATTCGCTATTAACTGATGAAGAAATTAAGCACATTTAAAAAAAGGTCCAGATTTTAAATCTGGACCTTTTCAATATTATTGTTTCATGAATTTTTTCGTAATAATATCTTCGCCATCATCAATTTCAATAAAATAAAATCCGGCATCAAGTCTAGATATATTTATTTCTTTATGTGTAGTACCGTTTTGAATTGTTCGCCCATTCATATTCATGATGCGGTAATTCATCTTTGAATTCGCTAAAGATCTTATGTTTAAGATGTCGCCTTTAACCGGATTAGGAAATAAAGTGATTGTATTTTCACTACCTCCAGAAAGTCGCAATGCGAACAACTCTGTTAATTCACTACTACTTGCAGAAGCACCATTAATTCCTGTAACAGTTACTTGATCAATATACACAGTATCATTGTTCGCAGATGCATCATTTTGCAATCTAAATCGACCATTGGATGTAAAATTAAAGCTAGAGCTATCCAATGTAATAGTTACATTGTAAAAGGAACCATTATTAAAATCAGAGCCAGAGGCAAAAGTTGCGATTGTAGTCCAGCCAGAGCCATCATTGTATCTCAGCCAAAAATCTTCGCCATTTTCCATGCTGTTCGGATAAAAGTAAAAGTCGAATTCTACAAAATCAAAAGTTGAAATATCAAATTGAGGAGAACTCATAGAAGATGAAGTTCCAGAGTTATCTCGTAGTCTAATTGCATAACTTCCTTCATATGCCACATTTCCAGAAACACGAGCACAATCATTACCGCCATCAGACCATCCGTCAAATCCTGATTCAAAATAGCCTTGATGTAAAATAGTTGAACCTCCCGAGCAAGGGTCACAGACTGAGCCTCCGCAATCTATCCCTGTTTCATCTCCATTCTGTATTCCATCGAAACAGGTAGGAGCTGCTAATGTAGAAGGGTTAATGGTATTGCTAGCACCAGAGGTGTTTCCCGCAGCATCATTAGCCTCCACATAAAAAGCGTAGGAGGTGTTCTCAACTAAATTTATGACTTGATACGAAGTACCTGAAACATTTGCAATCAGGATACTATCTTGATATACATTATAGTCTGTAACACCGATATTATCGGTAGAAGCATCCCAACTAAGGTCTATTGTGGTTTCAGTACTATTTGATGCAGATAAATTTGAAGGATTTGTTGGAGCCTCTGTATCTATAAAAACATCTGTTAAGACGTTCACAGTATTACTCTGACCAGATGCATTACCTGCAGCATCTCGAGCTACAACATAAAACGTATAACTTGTGCTTGGACTTAATCCTGTAATTTGATCATTTGTATTGACAGTATTAGCAACAAAATTTCCATCTTGATAAATATCATATCCCGTAACTCCAACATTATCTGTTGAAGCATCCCAACTTAAATCTGTACTGTTATATGTTGTATTTGACGCCGATAAATTCCCAGGAACAGAAGGCGGAATAGTATCTGGAGGATCTAATGTTGTTACATTTAACGTGTTGCTTGCCACAGATTCATTTCCAGCGGCATCTTTAGCAATAATATGAAAATTATAAGAAGTACTTCCAATTAAATTTAAAACGGAATAACTAGTCCCACTAGAATTTCCTATTAGAACATTGTCTTGATACACATCATAGCCAGTAACACCAATATTATCAGTAGACGCTGTCCAATTTAAATCACATGATGTTTCAGTTATATTTGAAGCATTAACATTTAATGGAATGCTCGGAGGGGTTACATCAGGTCCAGAAGGCGTTCCTGATATAATTACGGCATCAATATAGACCTGATCATTATTTCCTGAAGCATCACATTGAATCCTAAATTGTGAATTCGAAGCTAAAGTGTATTGCGATTCATCTAAGGTTATATTAAAAGAATAAAAAGAACCATTGCTGAAATCAGATCCAGACACTAACGTTGCAATAGTAGACCAAGTAGATCCATTATAATATCTCAACCAGAAATCTTCTCCATATTCCATACTATTAGCGTAATAATGAAAACTGATTTCAACAGAACCATAAGGCGTTAGATCAAAGTTTGGAGAAGACATCGATGAAGAGGTTCCTGAATTATCTCTTATTCGTATAGAATAGTTTCCTTCATAAGAATTTGAACCTGTATATCGAGCACAATCATTTCCTCCGTCAGTCCAACCATCTAATCCAGATTCAAAATAACTTCCACTGAGCACCACAGTACTTGAAGTTGAAAAGTTAATAGTATTACTGTATGGAGAGGTACTTGCACTACAAATGCTTCTTACTTCTGCTTCATAGGGTGTTGCTACAACTAATCCTGAAAGATCCACAGAATTAGAGCTCGTATTAATTGTTGTCCAGGTTGGAGATCCTACTGCTCTATAACGGAAATCATAGGTTGCTCCAGTAATTAAATCCCAACTTAGAGTTGCTGTGTTAGCTGCGATATTTGAAGCAGATAATCCAGTTGGAGCCGTTGCTCCAATTGGTGTTAAATTAACATCTGGTAAACTTAAAGTTTGATAATCTGAAATGCTTTGTCCTGTTAAAGTAAACGATTGGTAACACGGTGCTTCAAAAACCAAATCATAAGTACCTGCTTTCATAGGTCGGTGATAATCGCCTAGTGGCAATTCAGAAGTTGTCCATGATCCTAAATCATCATGTCCCACAATTTTAATTGTGGCTTCAATTGGATTTCCTGATATCGCATCCTTTACTAATCCTTTGAATCCATATGTTCCTTGAATAAGGTATTCTATTAACGCCTCTTGATTTGCAAACCAATAGTCATCTAATAGTGATGCCGAAGGTAATTTAGTGTTTGATAACTCAATGGTAACCTCTTTACTTTGCTCATAAAAATTCATATAGTCCTGTCTACCTCCATTCACTAAGTACCAATCCGCACCATGAGTAATTCCGTTGTTCTCAATACTGGTGAAATAATTTGGAAATCCATTATTGGCTCCATCAGCCTGAACATTATTGGCATATTCAGCACTTATTAAAATCCACCATAAATCATCAGGATGTCTATCATACGAATAGTCCCAAGGATAATTCACAACTTCTGCACCACCATGAAAGTTTGCTGATAACACAAAATGAGTGGACTCTGCTAAGGCCATGAAATTTATGGTTTCAACTTGATAAGCTTGACCATCAGGATGTAAAACTCCAGAAGGATCTGGGTAATTTCTGTTTAAATCCAATCCATTTACATTACCTCTTCGTGCATTTGAAACTGAAGTATTGGATGAGCTATTATAGTATGTCCCATCTGGATTTGCCATAGGGTTTATCCACACTTCAGAATTATCTATAAGGTCTTTAATTCTTAAATGATCAGGATGACCAACATCATTATAAGTAGTTACAAAATAATCTATCAAATTAAGCATCATTGGGAACCCAGCAATTTCATCTCCATGCATTGATGATGTGTACATCACACGAGGTTCATTCTCTCTAGTTTGAACGTTGTCAGATAGTTTTATAAACAAAAGGCGTTTATCTCCTCCTACAACACCTTCTCCAGTGCCTCCAATGTCTATAAGTTGACAAATTGAAGGATTATCATTTGCAAAATCAGCCATTTGCTGGGCGTAATCTGCATAGGTTGGATAAGCAGTTAACGGAAAACTTAGCGTATTCAGCCTCGCATTTTGACTACTAGTCATTTGTACTGACCCAAATTCATTATCATCAGGATTAACTTCATACGAAATATTGAGGTTTAAAAAATCTTTAAATTGATTTTCATTTGCCCAAGCTTTAACAGTTTTAGATCGTTTATCATAATTTACTATAGAAAGTAAATTTGAAAGTTTGCCTAATTCAGATACGTTAGAAATTTGAAAAGAAAAGGTAAGTTCACCTTTTGCTTCAAGATAGATTTGAGCTTTCTTACTGTGCTTATTTTGTGAAAATGAAAAATTAAAACACAATAAGATAGCAATCAATACTATTTTAGTTTTCATGCTTAATGGATTTAAAAATTAATAGCTAATGTGAAATTACCAATTATAACTTCATTTAAATAATATGTGTAATAAAAAACTACCATTTGTGAATAACTTCTGGGAATCATAAAACTATGCTTTGAGCGATAGTTCGTAAAACATAGAATTATAAAAAAAGGTCCAGATTAAAATCTGGACCCTTCTTTATATTAAAGTAAATGGTTAGTGCTTACTTTCTCATGAACTTTTTAGTCAGGATTTCTTCTCCATCATTAACTTCTATGAAATACATTCCTGATTCTAATGAACTCACATTGATTTCACCTTCTGAATTTCCACGTAATATAGTTTGCCCAACCATATTCATAATTCTATAAGAGAAACTTTCGCCTTCAGGCAATTCAACATTAAGTATATTTCCTTTAACAGGATTTGGATGTATTCTTAAATCAAATTCAGATAATTCTGGTGAATCTAATGAACCTACTAATACAAGATCGTTCATATCTCCTCTACCAGAATTTGTTCCAGTAATGATAACCTGATCAATATAAATTTGGTCGTTGTTTCCTGAAGCATCACATCTAAATCTAAATCCAGAATTCACTGCGAAGTTATATTGAGCTGGAGTAAGTGTTACGGTTGCATTATAGAAGTTATTGTTGTCTATTCCCGATCCAGCTATCCAAGTAGCAGCCGTAATATAACTAGAGCCATCATAGAATTGTAACCAGAAATCTTCTCCGTTTTCCATGCTATATACATAGAAATGAAAATCTACTACAACCTGAGAATATGGTGTTACATCAATATTTGACAAGGTCATTACCGATGAATTCGTATTATCTCTTAATCGGATAGAATAACTTCCTTCAAAAGACCTTGACCCTGAATATCTAAAAGAATCACTTCCTCCATCTACCCAGCCATCCCAGCCAGTTTCGAAATAACCTTCATTTAAAGTCACATCACTTGTAGAACATGGTGCGCATGTAGAACCTCCACAGTCAACACCTGTTTCGTCTCCATTTTGAATGCCATCACTACATGTTGGTGAAGCAGGTTGAGATAAATTAATATTATCAATTGCAATATCTGCTTGCCACGTACTTCCAACAAATCTGTTGAATCTTAATTGTACAGTTCCACCGGCGTAAGCACTTAAGTCAACGCTCGCATTTAACCATTCATTTCCTTTGTTTCCAGATTGATTCCAGATGCTTGTCCAAGTTTCACCTTCATCGGTACTTGCTTCTAAGTCGATAGTTCCCATATCTGTAGCACCATACATATGATAATCAAAATCAAATGTTGGCGTTGACAATCCGCTTAAATCAAAACATGGTGAATTTAAAATCGATCGTTTGCTCGGATAATTTGGAGAAGAGGCCTCGACATAAATATAGTAAGTTCCTTGAGGTGCATCTGATGGCCCTGTATTACTTGAAGGTGTCCCATTAGCATCTACGGTCCAATCTATATCATCTGAACTATCTTGTGTCCATGCGCCAAACGTGTTTTCAAATCCTTCCGTATAAGGGAATGAAGAAATACCTCCTGAACATCCAGAACTTGGATCGGTAACATTTACTGTTCTTGTTACTTGAGCAGCAGCGTTTCCAGCAGCATCACTTACATTATAATTTACTAAATAAGTTCCAGCGATACCTGTGTTTACTGAACCAGTTATGACAATATTCGCCGAAATATCACCATCGATATTGTCGGTTGCTGTTGCACCTTGTTCTGTATAAGTATCGCCTGTTGTTAAATTAATTGTTGCTAATCCCACAAGTGTAATAACTGGTGCTGTAGTATCTGCATTAACATTTACTGTCCGTGTAACTTGTGTTGCAGCATTACCAGCGGCATCGCTTACATTATAATTTACAAAATAAGATCCAGCCACAGCAGTGTTTACTGTTCCGGTTGTTACAATATTTGCAGTAATGTCACCATCTATATTATCGGTTGCTGTCGCGCCTTGTTCTGTATACGAGTCTCCAACATTTAAGTTTATAGTTGATGCTCCAATTAAAGTAATAACTGGTGCAGTTGTATCAACAATTAGGCTTACATTAATTGTTCTCGTAACTTGAGTTGCTGCATTTCCAGCAGCATCACTTACATTGTAGTTCACAAAATAAGTTCCTGCTACAGCAGTGTTTACTGTACCTGTTGTTACAATGTTTGCTGTAATGTCACCATCTATATTATCTGTTGCCGTTGCACCTTGTTCATTGTAAGTTCCTCCAACATTTAAGTTAATAGTAGACGCTCCATTCAAAGTAATAACTGGCGCCGTAGTATCTGGAATTACATTTACTGTTCTTGTAACCTCAGTCGCCGCATTTCCTGCAGCATCACTTACATTATAATTCACTAAATAAGTTCCACCCACAGCGGTATTAACTGTACCTGAAATTACAATACTTGACGTCAAATCACCGTCTATGTTATCTGTAGCCGTTGCACCTTGTTCAGTATAGTTGTCTCCAACATTTAAGTTAATCGTTGACGCTCCATTTAAGGTAATCACAGGCGCTGTGCTATCTGGAATTACGTTTACTGTTCTTGTAATTTCACTAGCGGCATTTCCTGCAGCATCACTTACATTATAGTTCACTAAATATGTTCCACCTACATTTGTATTAACTGTTCCTGTAGTTACAATGCTTGATGTCAAATTACCATCTTCATTATCTATAGCAGTTGCTCCTAATTCAGTATATGTGTCTCCAACATTTAAGTTAATCGTTGAAGCTCCATTTAAAGTGATAACTGGTGCTTCTGTATCAGGTCCATTACCTTCTATGACAACTGTATAATCTTCAACTTCACCATAAGTAAATGTTTCACATTCTGTTGGAACTCCATTGTATTTCATAGAAACCCGCATTCTTGTAGAGTTTTCAACTGCACCAGATGGAATAGTGAAACTTCCACTTACAGGAGTGGATTGCGTTGCCGCTTGAGACCATACTTGTTCTCCAACGTCACTAAAATCACCATCTCTGTTGTAATCAATCCATACAGAATAACCTTCGCTATAAACAGTTCCAGTCCAAGTTGGAGTTACGGTAATTGTATATTGAGTGTCTTTTGTTAAGGTAGTTGAAATATTAGTAAAGTCTGTATAGAACTGACCGCCTGAAGCGTTATCAATTGTATTCAATTGGACTCTCCCAATATACTCATCATTAATATTGGTACTTGCTGAAGCACAATAATTAAGTTGTACATCAGTTGTTGTGAAATTAATTATACTGCTGTATGCAGACGTTGAGCTATCTGGACATTTACTTCTTACTTGAGCTTCGTACTGAGTTAATGTGCTTAAGCTTGTTAGAGCTAAGGACACACCATTCGCTGATACTGTAGTCCAAGATCCAGCTCCTACTACTCTATATTGTATATCATAAGATGCTCCTGCAACTGCATTCCATCCTAAAGTTGCTGTAGTTGCTCCAACACTCGAAGCAGCTAAACCTGTTGGTACTGTTGCATTACAAACAACGGTTCCAGCGATTTCAAAGTTTGAATTTGAAATATCAAAGAATACATTGTTCGCTCCTTTAACCATTATTCTACATTGTGTTCCTTGATTATTTGGTACTAAAATATCATGTGAACCATCATTAGTCACTCCGGATGCTAAAGCAATTGGATAGGTGTCTCCACCATCAGTCGATAAGAATATATCAACATTTGCCGCATTAACGCCATTTCCAGTAGTTCCAGCAACATTCCAAGAAACTGTTTGCGTTGTTCCAGCGTTCCAAGTTACATTGGTATTTGGTGAATTCACTACAAAAGGACCAGCAGTTCCATTAACTGTAAGCACCATGTCATCACTATTATTTGTACCTCCACCTGCAACATTATCTCTTACAGTCATTCTAAAATTCAATGTACGAGCCACATTTGGGACAGCTTCCCATTGCCATGATGTAGCTCCGGTTTTCACAGTTGCTAAATTTGGAAAATAACGCTTATTATCTGTTGTTGGTTCATAGGCTCTAAATGCAACTCCTGCAGTAGCGGTTGTGCTCGGATAAGTTGTAGATGCATTATTTTCATCCATTTGCTCCCAACTATATGTTAATGCATCTCCTGGATCGGCATCTGTTCCGGTACCTTCTAAAACAAATGCTGTGCCTTTTGGAATGGTATAATTTGATCCAGCATCTGCAGTAGGAACTGCATTACCTGTATTGGTATTGGTTTGGCAACTTGTACCTTTAACATAATCTGTTACTTGTTCTATGGAAACTGCATGAAAATTAGGGTGCACATTAGCTTGTACATCTGTTGCACCTGTAATTCCAGCATAACTCATTATGGTAGATCCACTTCCTGGTTCTACTTGAACATTAGTACCTTCGTTTCCTCCATGTGTCCATGTGTGATTTGCTCCAAATTGATGTCCCATTTCATGAGCTACATAATCAACATCAAAGAAATCACCATCAGGAACAGTAGCTGAAGTCCAACCACTTCCTTTTTGACCATTTACACATACACAGCCAATACAACCTGCATTACCGTTATTTTGCAAATTGGCAACTAAATGTCCAATATCGTAGTTAGATTCACCGATAACACTTGTAAGTGTTGATTGTAGTTGACCATTATAACTTCCAGTTGTTGTATATGGATCACTCCCAGAATTGGTATAAATAACGTCATCTGTATTTGCAATTAAAATCATTGTCACGTTAAAATCAACTTCAAAAATCCCATTTACTCTAGTCATGGTATTATTTATTGCTGCCAATGCAAGCGCTTTTGTCCCTCCATGATAATTCGAAAATTCTCCCGTTGCTGACATTGCTAATCTATAAGTTCTCAATATAGCATCATTTGCATTTCTTAAAGCAATTCCTGAATTCAATGCTTCATTCACACTTTCAGTAACTGAACATTCAAAATCATCAATAAAATCAATTTTATCAGATCTTTTGAATACGGTATACATTGATAAATCATTTGTATAAGGTTCAATAAATGTTGCAGGATTATTTGCTGAAAGGCGCATACTTTGAAATCCTAAAGGAGATATACTAAATCTTATTACTGCAGAGGGATCATCAACACCTTGACCTGCATAAGATTTAATGTTAGGATATTTAGCAGCCAAATCAGGATGCATTACTGAAGCTTCTACAACTCTAAAGCGCTCAAATTTCCCTAAATCATTTGGAATCGATATAATAACATTAGATGTTCTTGCCAATTGACCCCTTCGTGGAACATTTTCCAAGGCTCGTTTCATACCTTCAATATTTAGACTAAAGGATTGTGTCTTCGGTAAATTTCGCTTCTCCGCTTTTATTTTTGAAATACTTGCTGGAGCTTGTTGTTGCCATAAGGATTTACTTTGAGAAAAGGTAATGGTTGTACTTATTAATAAAATAAGTGAGAGTAATTTAATTTTCATTTGCAGAAGGATTTAAATTATTAATTATTTTTTTATAATACATCTGTTTTTTAGGGTTTTAGTTGCGCAATTATTAATTTTTAATTGGTTTTTTGTTTTTTACGAGCATGAAAATATTAAAATTTTGTTAATATGAAAATTTAATACTGGCGTTTTCGTTGAAATACCTTCTAATTTTTTTGAGTTACGGTTTTCCCGTAATTAAAATGCGGAAAATAGTTACATTTACACATGCATAAAGAAAATTTACTCCATATTGAAGGCCTTTCCATTTCTTTTTTTTCTGATGGGAATGAAAAAGAAATCATCCATAATATTTCATACCAATTACATACCAATGAAATATTAGGCATTGTGGGTGAATCAGGTTCTGGAAAATCTGTATCAACATTGGCTATTTTAGGATTACTTCCTAAACCTATTTCAAAAATTACAAAAGGCGGTATTCAGTTCAATGAATTAGATCTTACTAAAATTACTTCAAAAGCATTTAAAACTATAAGAGGGAACGACATTGCTATGATTTTCCAAGAACCCATGAGTTCCTTAAATCCTTCAATGACTTGCGGAAAACAAGTTCAGGAAATTTTATTACAACATACAATTTTATCAAAAAAAGGATCAAAGACTGAAACACTTTCTCTTTTTGAAAAAGTGAAATTACCATTACCCGAACGTGTATTTGATGCCTATCCTCATGAAATTTCTGGCGGTCAGAAACAACGTGTAATGATAGCAATGGCCATTGCCTGTAAGCCTAAAATTTTAATAGCCGACGAGCCGACAACAGCATTAGATGTTACTGTGCAAAAAGAAATTATTCAACTTTTAAAACAGTTACAATCTGAAGAGTCAATGAGTGTTATATTTATTTCCCATGACTTAGCTTTGATTTCTGAAATAGCAGATAGAGTTTTAGTAATGTATAAGGGTGAAATTGTAGAACAAGGTCCTGTTTCAAAAGTATTTAAATCTCCCAAGCATCTTTATACTCAAGCTCTAATTCATTCTAGACCTGCATTAGATGTTAGATTACAGCAATTACCAACCATAAGTGATTTTATAAACGATACAACAAATGACGCTATTATTACTACAACTATGCGTCAAAAGCGACATCATGATTTGTATTCCAAACCACCACTATTAGAGGTAAAAAATCTTGAGAAAGAATACTTTTCAAAAACTGGATGGTTTTCAAAACCAAATTCATTTAAAGCTGTCAATGATGTTTCATTCAAATTATACGAAGGGGAAACACTTGGTCTGGTAGGTGAATCTGGTTGCGGAAAGTCGACTCTTGCAAATGCAATTCTTCAACTTGACAAAGCAACTGCGGGACAAATTCTCTATAAAGGCAAAGATTTGATTCAACTTTCAAAAAATGAAATGCGACATCTCAGAAAAGATATTCAAATAATTTTCCAAGATCCATACGCGTCTCTTAATCCTAGGATTCCAGTTGGAAAATCAATAATAGAACCAATGAAAGTACATGGTATTGGTACCAATAATATAGACAGGAAAGAAAAGGCACTTCATATTCTGGAACGTGTTGGATTGGATAAAAGTTATTTCAATAGATATCCTCATGAATTTTCTGGTGGACAGCGTCAGCGTATTGGTATAGCTAGAGCTATTTCGTTAGAACCAAAGCTAATTATATGCGATGAATCGGTTTCAGCATTAGATATTTCAGTTCAAGCACAAGTTTTAAATCTGTTAAATGAATTAAAGGAAAAATTTAATTTCACTTATATTTTCATATCACATGATTTAGCCGTTGTTAAATATATGTCTGATCAACTTGTGGTTATGAATAAAGGTAAAATTGAAGAAATGGATGATGCCGATATTATTTATAACACTCCAAAAAAAGCATACACAAAAAAACTTATTCATGCCATCCCTAAAGGGTTATAGCATGAATATTTTTTTTGATAAGGTTAAGATTTTATGAGCAATCTTAATGTGTTTTGAAAGCTTGAATTAATCTTACTTTCAAAAAAGTAGGTATTGGTAGATTTGGGGCAAAATGATTCATAAGTTAAAATTCATGATAGATTTGGGGCAAATCACAAATTAGGTTTATGATAGATTTGGTTAATTATATTTGTTTCGATTTGGTTTAGCTAATATGTAACAAATTTTAATTGCATCAGTTAAAATACATAATTAATCGATGAAATACATTAAATTTTAACATTTACCACAATATTTAATGGTTTTTCTTACAATATCTAGCATTAATCCTACTTCAAGTGTAGATGATAACCACAAAAAAAGCTGCCAAAAGGCAGCTTTCATTTTAAAAGTACATTTCATTTAAATTACCATTTCTGGAATATCGCCTTCTACAATTAGATGACCTTCAGTAGCATTTTTAATATCCTCTACAGAAACTCCAGGTGCGCGTTCTAATAATTTAAATCCTTTTTCCGTGATTTCCATCACTGCGAGATTAGTAACTACCTTCTTCACGCAACCAACACCCGTCAAAGGGAGAGAGCACTGTTTTAACAATTTAGATTCTCCTTTTTTATTGGTATGCATCATCGCTACAATTATATTTTCGGCACTAGCAACCAAATCCATTGCGCCACCCATACCTTTAACCATGCGTCCTGGAATTTTCCAATTGGCAATATCTCCATTCTCTGCAACTTCCATAGCGCCAAGAATTGTAAGATCAACATGCTGCCCTCTAATCATGGCAAAACTCATTGCTGAGTCAAAAAAACTTGCACCTGGCAAGGTTGTAATAGTTTGTTTTCCTGCATTTATAATATCCGCATCTTCATCACCATCAATTGGAAATGGTCCCATTCCAAGCACGCCATTCTCGCTTTGAAATTCTACTTCAATATCTTCTCTAACATAATTTGCAACTAAAGTTGGAATTCCAATACCAAGATTAACATAGTATCCATCTTTTACTTCTCGTGCTATACGTTTCGCTATTCCTATTTTATCTAACATAGTTATCCTCTTTGTCTAACAGTTCGTTGTTCAATTCGTTTTTCATAAACTTCCCCCTGGAAAATGCGTTGTACAAAAATTCCAGGAATATGAATTTGATTCGCATCTAGACTTCCTACTGGAACCAACTCTTCAACCTCAGCAACCGTTATTTTTGCTGCACCACACATATTAGGATTGAAATTTCTTGCAGTTCCTTTAAAAACTAAGTTTCCAGCAGCATCACCTTTCCATGCTTTTACAAAGGAAAAATCGGCATCAAATGCTTTTTCCAGAACATACATTTTTCCATTAAAATCTCTAGTTTCTTTTCCCTCTGCTACTTCAGTTCCATATCCCGCTGGCGTATAAAATGCAGGGAATCCAGATTGAGCAGCTCGACAGCGTTCTGCAAGAGTACCTTGTGGTATTAACTCAACATCCAATTCACCACTTAACATTTGTCGCTCAAATTCATCATTTTCGCCAACATAAGACGATATCATTTTTTTTATTTGATGTTTCTGAAGTAACAATCCTAAACCAAAATCATCCACACCTGCATTATTTGAAATACAAGTAACTCCTTTTACATTTAACGCTACTAATTCAGCAATTGCATTCTCTGGAATTCCAGACAATCCAAAACCACCAAGCATAAATGTCATATTATCAGTTACACCTTTCAGTGCTTCTTTAACATCTTTAACACGTTTATTTATCATTTTTGACTTCTAATTTTATGTAGTGGAAAAGTACAAAATATAAAAGCCATTCTAAAAAGAATGGCTTTGGTTTTTTTTAAAAATCTATGAGTTCTTTCAAATCGTCATCCTTTAGAATGGCATCAGGATCTTCTCCTGGATTATATTTAATACAATCAACCTCTATAGATAATTCATTTGGTTTTTCAAATTCGCCTTTAGAGATTCCAAGTTCCGTATCGCCATAACAGCTTTTCATGTATAGTCCCCAAATAGGTAAGGCCATTGCAGCGCCTTGTCCATAAGTAATTGTATTAAAATGGGTTGCCCTATCTTCTGCTCCTACCCAAACTCCAGTAACTAGGTTCGGAACCATTCCCATAAACCAGCCATCGCTTTGATTTTGTGTAGTTCCTGTTTTTCCAGCAATTGGAATATCTCCAAAGTCATACGGATATCCTGTGATTACTTCTTTATAAACTGGAACATTAGACGCCCAAGTATGTCTTAAGCGTTGACCAGACCCAAATCTTGTTACTCCTTCCATTAAATTTACAGTCACATAAGCCACTTCTTCACTTAATACATCTTTAGATTCTGGAGTAAATTGGAATAAAACGGTTCCATTTTTATCTTCTATTCGAGTTACCATCACTGGTTTATTATAAACCCCTTTGTTCACAAAAGTCGAATATGCAGCAACCATCTCATAAACACTAAGATCTGGTGTTCCAAGCGCAATTGAAGGTACTGGTAAAATATCTTGTTCTACTCCTAAATTTTTTGCTAAATCAATAACAGGTTGGGGGCCAACTTCATTCATTAGCCGCGCAGATACAGTATTTATAGAATTGGCTAAAGCATTTTTTAATGTTCTAAATCCACCATATTTTTCATCAGAATTCCTAGCGGTCCAGGGTTCTGGATTTCCATATTTGTCTGCCTCAATGGTAATTTGGGTATTTGGAAAGGTATCACATGGCGATAGGTGTAATTGACTTATAGCTGTGGCATAAACGAATGGCTTAAAAGTTGAGCCTACTTGTCGTTTTCCTTGTTTTACATGATCGTATTGAAAATGCCTCATATTGATACCACCAACCCATGCCTTAACATGCCCTGTTTGTGGATCCATAGACATCATTCCAGTATGGAGGAATGATTTATAATAACGCATGGAATCAATAGGTTTCATAATGGTATCTATTTCTCCTTTCCACGAGAATACCTTCATTTGTCTTGCTACATCAAAAGAGGCTACGATATCCTTTTCGCTTTTACCTTTTTTCTTCATTACTCTCCATCGTTCAGATTGACGCATCCCTCGTTTCATTAAGGCTTTGATTTCTTGATTATCTAACTCCAAAAAAGGAGCTGTTGGATTTCGTTTAGCGGTGTTTTGATTATCAAATTCTGCTTGTAATCTAGGCATATGCTTTTGAACCGCATCTTCTGCATATTGTTGCATTCTAGAATCAATTGTTGTATATATTTTTAAACCGTCGTTATAAAGGTTGTACTTCGAACCATCAGGCTTCGGGTTTTCCTTAATCCAATCCTTCATAAAGCGATCTAAATACGCTCTAAAATAAGTTGCAAGCCCTTCTCGATGTGACTGCGGTGTATATTTTAAATCGAGTTCTGTTAGTTGTAATGAATCTTTTACGGCTTCAGTTATGAACCCATACTTTTCCATTTGGCTTAGCACTACATTGCGTCTATTTTTTGTGCCTTTAGGATTTCTATGCGCCCTTGGATTATAAAGCGAAGAATTTTTAAACATGCCAACGAGCATTGCCGATTCTTTTAAATCCAGCTCTTTAGGTTCTTTTCCTCCAAAATAAATACTAGCTGCACTTCTAATACCATCTGCATTATTACCAAAATCATAGATATTGAAATACATGGCTATGATTTCTTCTTTGGTGTATTGACGCTCTAGACGCGTAGCAATTACCCATTCTTTAATCTTCTGTGTAGCAGCTTCAAAACTATTTTTAGAACGTACTCCAACGAATAATTGTCTTGCCAATTGTTGCGAAATGGTACTTGCTCCTCCCCTCTTTCCTAAAAATGTAAACGCTCTTAAGGTACCGAAAGCATCAATTCCAGCATGGTCATGATACCTTGCATCCTCAGTGGCTATCAGTGCATCAATTAATTGTTGTGGTAATTCATTATAATCGACTGGTGTTCGATTGTCATTTAAATAAAATTTTGCAATCAGTTCATTATCTGAAGAAATAACTTCAGTGGCCAAATTAGTTTTAGGGTTTTCAAGAATAGTATGGTCGGGCATCTCACCAAAAACACCCCAGGATGCCAATAAAAACAAAAGAATTATAAGGAGAATTCCTCCTGAAAAAACCATCCAAAACCATCGAATATACTTCGAAAAATCCAATGTCGTATTTTTCTTTTTGGTTACCTTTTTAGCCATATTTAATTTGTATTTGACTGCTCTATTCTAAATCCAATATCAGTTATACCTTCTAGATTCTCAATACCTTCGACTTTACCATTTTCTCTCATGGCATGCTGAATATTAATTTTGTATGCTCCATTTTCATTAAATAAAAAGGGTGTATTATGTCCTCTGTACCAAAGTTTATTCTCCTTTACATCTGTAAATCCAGTTCCTAAAAGGGTTCCATCAGGAGCAGCCATTACATACTCTAAAGTATCAGTTACAATTTTACCGTTGGGATAATTCATTTCAACAATCAAGAATAAATTATTGTATTTATAATCATTATTGTTTCGAAGATTCACGAACAAATTATACGAGTTTAGTGAATCTGGAGCAGTAACATCAAATGAAATTAATGAATCTTTATGCCATTGATTCGGAACCGATTTATATTCATCAAAGACCTGATTCGAATCGCAAGAACTAAATACAATTCCAATAATAAGAAGAATCCAACTACTTTTTCTTAGCATTCTTTTGTGCATTATTATTTCTTTTATGCTTCCCTCTATTATTTCTACGTTTATTTTTGCCTTTTGGACTATCAAAGCGTGTTAAACTATCTTGACCTACAACGTTTTCAAATTCTACTTTAGTATCCTGAATCAACTCTGCAGCGTATTCTTCAAGACTTGCTACTTTTTGTTTTTTCTTATTTAAAGCTATAATTTCATTTGCTTGAGTAGTCGTTAATATATGCCAATTCATCCATTCGCCTTCATAAGCATACCACATATGGCCTTTAAAAATATCCGTTTTCTGACAAACTGCTGTTCCCTTTTCAGTGTATAGCTTTATATCTGTTTTTGGAAATTCTTTAAGTGCATCCAAGTAAGCATCCAATTCATAATTCAAACAGCATTTGAGTTTTCCACATTGGCCAGCTAACTTTAATGGATTCAAAGATAATTGCTGATAACGCGCTGCAGATGTGCTCACTGATCTAAAATCTGTAAGCCAAGTAGAGCAGCATAATTCTCTTCCGCAAGAACCTATTCCTCCTAATCTTGCGGCTTCTTGCCTAAAACCAACTTGCTTCATTTCAATTCGTGTTCGAAATTCCTTAGCAAACAACTTAATCAATTCTCTAAAATCAACACGTTCTTCTGCGGTATAATAGAATGTCGCTTTACTGGCATCTCCTTGATATTCAATATCTGAGATTTTCATTTGCAATTTTAAGTCGATGGCAAATTGACGTGCCTTAACTTTCATGCTTTCTTCTTTATCACGTGCGGCAGACCAAATATCGATATCTTTTTGATTTGCTTTTCTATAAATTTTAAGCACATCCTCTTCATTTTCAATATTTACTTTTTTCCGTTTCATTTGTACCCTTACGAGTTCACCAGAAAGTGTAACCATACCAATATCGTGTCCAGATTGTGCTTGTGTTGCCACAACATCTCCAATGCTTAATGATAAATTTTCTATGTTTTTGTAGTACTGTTTTCTTCCATTTTTAAAACGGACTTCAATACCTTTAAACGGTTCTTCACCTGCTGGCAAGGACATATTGGCTAACCAATCGAAAACAGTTAATTTATTACAACTGTCTGTACCACAAGTTCCATTGCTTTTACAGCCTTTAGGTTGGCCATCTTTTCCAGTAGAGCAACTTTTACAGCTCATATGACTTTATATATAAATCGTTAACATGAATTAACGAAGGAGATTAATAACTAAATTTTTGATGTGTAAAGATAAGATTATTTATTAAGTATATTTAAATAGTAATAGGTCTTAATATTAAAATCAGAACGGAATTCAATACGCTGATTAATAAATGTTTATGATATTATTTTTGTATCTTGTTGTCTCCCTTTGCATATAATATCGGTTATTTTCTTTATAGTTTCAATATTAAATAATAATGATTCTTAACATTTTAAAGCTATTAATTATGATATCTAAAATTTCGCTTCTGTTCTTTTTTATTCTATTCTATTCAAGTTCAATTCAAGCACAAAATTCTGATTTCACTCCTTTGGGAGGAGAGTTTGTTTATAATGTGAATAAGTATCCTTGTTTAACCAACCTGCAAAGAGCGAATATTAAATCACGTTTACAAAATAACGTTGAGCAACTGAAAGTCCAAAATAAATGGATTGAACCCGAGATTGTATCAAGAGGATCACATGCTTCATTTATTTGGCCTGTTCAAAAAGCTGCTGGCGTTTCCTATAACGATGTCTGGTCAATATCAAATTATGTCGATCATAATACAGCATATCCAAACCAGCTTACCGATTATAATTGTGGAACAAGAACATACGACACTAATTCTGGATATAATCATCAAGGCATAGATATCTTTACTTGGCCTTTTTCTTGGAAACTAATGGATAATGATGAAGCTGAAATTATTGCTGGTGCCTCGGGTCAAATAATTTCCAAAAGTGATGGACAATTTGACAGAAGCTGCGGTTTCAATAATAATCAATGGAACGCAGTCTATATTCAACATAGTGATGGAAGTATAGCTTGGTATGGGCATATGAAAAGTGGGTCCCTGACTACAAAAAACGTAGGTGAATCTGTAACACAAGGCGAATATTTAGGAATTATTGGGAGTTCTGGAAATTCTACGGGGCCACATTTACATTTTGAGATCTATGAAGATAATTCTTTTGCGCAATTGATAGATCCTTATTCTGGAACATGTAATAGTCTAAATGGAGATTCGTGGTGGCAATCTCAAAAACCGTATTCCAATCCTAATATAAATGCGGTGTTAACACATAATGCCCCGCCTGTTTTTCCAACATGCCCAACCACAGAAACCACTAATGAAAGTGATCTTTTTAATTTCTCCGACACTATCTATTTTGGATTGTATTTACGAGATCAAGCCAGTGGGACTAATGTAAATCTTAAAATTATAAGACCAGATAATTCTATATTATATGACTGGAACTTTAATTTAACTGCTGACTATACCGCATCTTGGTGGTATTGGAGTAACACCAATGTGTTTAATGTTGATGGCGAATGGAAATGGCAAGCTACTTATCAAGGTCAAACCGTAACCCATCCCTTTACTGTTGAAGGTAATTTAGGAATTGATGAACTGAATTTTAACGCCACTTCAATATATCCAAATCCTTTTAAAGATGTGATTAACATTTCATCTCAAAGTTTTATTTCAAATGCAACAATTATGGACATTTCAGGAAAGCTTATAAAAACAATACATAGTCCATATGAATCAATAGAATCTTTAAGTCTTAGATCTGTTTCGAATGGAATGTATTTCTTAATTCTCGAAAGTGATTCTAATCAAATGAAAATAATTAAACTAATTAAAAAATAGTGAGAATCTAATTAAACTCAATTTCGTAGTTCAACTTATTAGATAATGATTTGAGGTGTGTTTTAGATTTAAAAACATTTGAGAAAAGTTCTTGACTCCAGTTAATCCGTTTTGAAAACGCATTGAAATGCTCTTCTCTCCAATTGAATCCTTCTTTCCAGAATTTATTTGGCGAAATATAACAAAACGTATAATCAAATATAAAACTTGATTGGTTTTCAGAATTAAGACTACCAATGGTTTCGGGCGCCATTAAAATGATATTATTCGATTTGCATGTCTTCCTAATTGTTTGAATCAAAATTGGGTAATCTGGTTCTAAAGTAGAAATATCAAAATCACTATATTCTGTGTTCCCGATTTTTTGAATTGGACGTATTTGAAGAATGTCAAAACTTTTAGCATCAAAGTGCTTGAAGAAGTCTTTCAATTCGTAAAAATTATCCTTGTTGAACGTGTAGTTTATTCTGACTTTAAAATTGTATTTTGATTTCAATTTAGCAAAAGCTTCAAAAGCGTTTTGAAACTTTTCATAACTCGCTTTCTTCATGAAATTCTCATAACTTTCTTTAGTTACTCCATGCAACGAAATCGTGAATTCATTTAAACCTGCTTTTAAAAGGGCTTCAATTTTTTCTTCATTTAATAGATTAGCATTCGTAGTTAATGAAATGTAAGGCACTTTGTATTGTTTCCCTAGCTCGACAATCTTTACCAAATTCTTGTATAATGTTGGCTCCGTTCCACATCCAATTTGAAGTTTTAAAGCACGACTAAAAATAGCTTTTGCTACTAAGTTTAACTCTTCATCTTTAAACTGACCTTTTAATGTTTTTACATAATCTTCATCTGTAAAGTAACACATCTTACAACGTAAGTTACAAGCCATTACAGGATCTAAATTAACTGCCAAATAACGTTTGTTAAATTTATGTAATAGATAAAGGCCTAGAAATTTTACTCTATGACTTTTGATGCGTCTATTTAATTGTAACAGTTTGTAAACGTTCATTTATTGAATACTAATTTCTTTTAACATTAATGATATTAACAGGACAAGATTTTGCAGCCAATTCACATTCATCATAAATCAATTCGTTGCCTGACCTCATTGTATAAAACCCTTTTTTGTTTACAGCACGTAGCAGCACTGTTTTACCGTCTTTCTTAGACATTTGGAATTGATTTGGCGCCATTTCTACACAGTAATTACAGCCAATACATTTTTGCCGTTGTAATGTAACAATTACCATTATACTTCTACTTTATTTTCAACAATTTTATAAAGCTTATCCTTAGGACGTACTCTAAAATCTAATGGAATAGTCACGGAATCACCTTTAGTGGCTTTATCCAATTTTAAATCATTCACAAACATTTCTGAAACATTCATTTCCTTAGCACCAGTCGTAGTGCCTGTAATTAAAATAGTGTCACCAATTCCTAAATCATAAGCTTCAATTTTAAACTCTCCTATTTTAGCTTTTGGATAATAATGTATGCCTTTTCCAAGATATACTTTTTTTTGTGTAGCGTGAGATCCAGATCCTTTACTCCATTCTCCAAGTTTTTGTCCGAGATAATACCCACTCCAAAACCCACGGTTGTAAACTTTTTCTAGTTCTTGCATCCATGAAATAACTTTTTCTTTGCTATAAGTCCCTTCTGCAATACTATCTATACCATCGCGGTAACATTTTATAACATTTGCAACATATTCAGGAGCCCTTCCACGTCCTTCAATTTTTAAGACTTTTATCCCAGAGTCTACAACTTGATCCAAAAAGTCGATTGTACAAAGATCTTTTGGAGACATGATATATTCATTATCTAACTCCATCTCTATACCTGTTTCTTGATCAATAACCGTATACTTTTTCCTGCAATTTTGTTTACAAGCGCCTCTATTTGCTGAAGAATTATATGCATGAAGACTCATGTAGCATTTACCAGATACAGCCATGCAAAGTGCGCCATGTCCAAAAATTTCTATTTCTACTAGATTTCCAGACGGACCTTTAATTTGTTCTTTGTCTATCTGCTCGGTGATTTTTTTTACTTGGCGTAAGCTAAGTTCACGACTTAAAACCATTGTGTCTGCAAACATCGCATAAAACTTAACCGTCTCGATATTGGTTACATTAATCTGAGTAGAAATATGAACTTCCATCCCAGCTTCTTTAGCAATAGCAATGACCGCTTGATCCATTGCAATAATAGCTGTAATCTTTGCTTCCTTTGCTTTTTTTATTAGTGTTTTAACGATTGATAAATCATGATCGTAGATAATCGTGTTTAAGGTTAGGTAAGTACGAACATTTTTCGATTCGCAACGTCTCGATATTTCAGGCAAATCATCTAAAGTGAAATTTATAGATGCTCTTGCTCTCATATTTAATTGCTCAACGCCAAAATATATCGAATCAGCACCATTATCAATTGCGGCTTGAAGCGACTCAAAATTTCCTGCTGGCGCCATTAATTCTATTGTCTGCATAACTATTTCTTGAAAGTTAAAGAATGTGAGCGTCCTTTTTTGAAAATATCATTACTATTCCCTTGGCCTCTACGTAATGTTTTTTGTTCCTCATAAGATAATTTATTAATTTCCATACAATTTGAAGAGCAACAATTTTCCATTTTTTCTTTACAGGCATTACATTGAATAAATAATAAATGGCAGGCTTCATTCGTGCAATTGGTGTGCAAGTCTGCTGGATTTCCACATTGGTGACAATTTGAAATAACGTCTTCAGAAATACGTTCAGAGCGTCTTTCGTCAAACACAAAGTTTTTTCCCAAAAATTTATTTTCTAAACCTTTTTCATTGATTTGGCGCACATAATTTATGATTCCGCCTTCGAGTTGATACACGTTTTTAAATCCTTTATGTTTATAATAAGCACTTGCCTTTTCACATCGAATACCACCAGTACAATACATTACCAGATTCTTATCCTCTTTATGAGTTTTAAGATCTTCTTCTATTAAATCTAAGGACTCTCTAAATGTATCAACATCTGGAGTTATCGCATTTTTAAAATGTCCTATTTCACTTTCATAATGATTGCGCATATCAACGAGCACTGTGTTTTCATCTTCAATCAATTGATTGAATTGTTCTGCTTCGACATGAACCCCTTTATTGGTCACGTCAAAAGTATCATCGTTTAAACCATCAGCAACAATTTTGTTTCTAACCTTCACTTTTAGTTTTAAGAACGCAAAATTGTCATGCTCAACGGCAATGTTTAATCTTACATTCTCTAAAAATGTGATGGTATCTAAATGCGATTTAAATTGTTGAAAATTATCTGCAGGAACCGATAATTGTGCATTTATGCCTTCTTTGGCGACATAGATTCTTCCAAGTACTTCCAATTCGTCCCAAGCAAGAAACATATGGTTTCTAAAAATATCGGTGTTTCCGATATTTGCATATTTATAGAAAGAGATAGTCAAACGGTCTTTTCCCGCTTTTTCAATTAATTCAGCTCTTTCTTTATTACTTAAGTTATTGTACAGTTGCATGCTATACTAATTTTATAAGATTAAAGAATATTTTGGGCAAAGATAAATAAAATTGCAGATTGTTTTAAATTAAAAAGCGCTTTAGTTATGACTAAAGCGCTTTTTGAGGACTAACTCGTTATTAATATTTTTATTCTTCTAAATAAAAAAAAACGAGTTATCCACCATCGGCTTTACAATTACTGTTAATATTTACAGCAATTGAAACACCTAATGCATTGTTTAAAATGGTTCTTTTAAAGAATTTCATAGCAAGATTTCCCTTAGTTATTTAGTAGATGCAAAAAGTGCAAAAAGGTTGCGTCAGAATATTGAAAAGATTAAAAGATATCGTATTTTAGCTGACCTATCGAATAATTAAATTGACATTGAAATGAGTAGTGAAAAAGACGCAAAATTAAAAGCTTTAAAGCTTACATTAGATAAATTAGATAAGGCTTACGGGAAAGGTACTGTAATGAAAATGAGTGATCAAGCCGTGGTTGATGTAGAGGCCATCTCGTCAGGATCATTAGGCTTAGATATCGCCTTAGGAGTTGGTGGATATCCAAGAGGAAGAGTCGTTGAAATATACGGTCCAGAATCTTCTGGAAAAACAACCTTAACGCTACATGCAATTGCCGAAGCTCAAAAGGCTGGAGGCATAGCAGCATTTATTGATGCCGAACATGCATTTGATAGATTTTATGCTGAAAAATTAGGCGTGGATATTGATAATTTGATTATTTCCCAACCTGATAATGGAGAACAAGCTCTTGAAATTACTGATAACTTAATCCGTTCTGGAGCTATTGATATTGTTGTAATTGACTCTGTAGCTGCTTTAACTCCTAAAAGTGAAATTGAAGGAGAAATGGGTGATTCTAAAATGGGATTACATGCGCGATTAATGTCACAAGCACTTAGAAAACTTACAGGATCAATTAGCAAAACTAATTGTACCGTTATATTTATAAATCAATTACGTGAGAAAATTGGTGTGATGTTTGGAAATCCTGAAACTACTACTGGTGGAAATGCGCTTAAATTTTATGCCTCTGTGAGATTAGACATTAGACGTTCTACTCAAATTAAAGAAACAGATGGAAATGTAGTCGGTAATAAAACACGTGTAAAAGTTGTAAAAAACAAAGTTGCTCCTCCATTTAAACTAGCTGAGTTTGACATTATGTATGGTGAAGGGATATCTAAAGTTGGAGAAATATTAGATATTGGCGTTGAACATGAAATTATTAAAAAAAGTGGTTCATGGTTTAGCTATATGGATACTAAACTGGGTCAAGGGCGAGATGCTGTTAAAGCACTGATAAAAGACAATCCTGAACTCATGGATGAACTAGAAGAAAAGGTAAGAACTTCAGTAAAAGAAAATTCATAATAAAAAAAATCCCTTTCAAAAGGGATTTTTTTTTGTTTTTGACGCAACCTTTGTACGAATTCTGCATCTACACCATGTAAAGGTGTATACCAAACTAAATAATGTATGAAAAAAGTAGTGTTTCTATTGGTTTTATTGGCGTCGTTAATTTCATGTTCTATTAATGATGACAACAATCGGACATTTGAGTATGAGATATTACCCATTGAAAGTGTTGACATGCCAAATGAATTTGTATTAGGTGAAGTCTACACAATTTATGTAACCTATAATAAACCATCTGGATGTCATGTGTTTAGTGATTTTTATTACGTAAGTGAATTAAATCAAAGGACTATTGCTGTAATCTCAACCATTTATACGAATCAAGATTGCGCACAAACATCAATTTCAGAAGAGGTTTCATTTGATTTTATAGTTAACAATAATGGAACCTATGTATTTAGATTTTGGCAAGGAGAAGATGAGAATGGAAATGACTTATATTATATAGTTGAAGTCCCAGTGGTAGAATAATAGTTTGGAATAACATAACACCTTAATAATTTGAGTTTAGAACAACTCATTGAACGTTGTAAAAAAAACGATGCTAAAGCTCAAGGCCAATTATATAAGCTCTTTTCGAGTAAATTATTTTCGCTTTGTCTTAAGTATTCGAAAAATTATGTAGAAGCAGAAGATAATCTGCAAGATGCGTTTGTGACTATTTTCAACAAAATATCACAATATAAAAGTAAAGGTTCTTTAGAGGGTTGGATGAAACGAATTACGATTAACACTGCTTTACAACGTTATAGAAGTGTTGGTGTTTTTGATATTATAAATGAAGATCAAATTGAAGATGTTAGCATAGAAATTGATGATGATACTATAAATGTAGATTTTCTATTAGGAATTATTCAAGAATTGCCAGATCGTTATCGCTTAGTTTTTAATTTATATGTGTTAGATGATTATTCACATAAAGAAATTGCTGAGATGTTACATATCTCAACTGGAACCTCAAAATCAAATCTAGCGAGAGCGCGTTTGATTTTAAAAGATAAAATTGAACAGTACAAAGCGAGCATAAACTCGCAATTATTATAATGAGTGACAAAAAAAACATAGACCGTCTTTTTCAAGAAAACCTCAAGGATTTTGAGGTGACGCCTAATGATGCTGTTTGGGAGAACATCCATAATACATTGCATAAAGATAAGCGCAAACGAAGAATTCTAATTCCGCTTTGGTGGAGAGTCGCCGGAGTTGCTGCGCTAATGGTTCTTATGTTTACAATTGCCAATGCATTATTGAAAGAAACAGATAATAAAACCAATCTTCCTGTCGTAAATTCATCAACTAATGACATTCTTGATAAGAATTCTACAAATGAATTGGAATCTGAGGCTCTAAAAAAAGAGCCTGTTTCAAATACAGATTTTGATGTGTCTGACCAATCAAAATCTAATGATGATCTTGTTCAGAATCCAAATAGAGACAAGAATACTAATCTAACCACTCCAGGAAACAACAATCCAAATATCGTTGCTAGTAATACAACTAAAAATGGTGAAAATTTAAAATCAAATACATCCGATTCCAACGCATCGGCTACTCAAAAACCTAATAATTCAACTGGTAAAAACACTAAATATACAGTTGCCAAAAAATCTTCAAATCTACCTGAACCTAATCCGAATGTAATCCTTAAAAACGAATTGGAGCCATTGGATTTAAATAGTAAAGAAAGCCCAGAAAATGCTATTGCCAAACAAACAGAACAAATTCCATTAAATGAAAATGAATCCATTTCGGAGCAAGATATTTTAGCTGAAACCGATGAAAGTCCATCTATAGAAGATGCAATGGCTTTAGCTGAAAACACAAATGAAAAAGAAAAAGAAGAAGAGAAACTAAACAGGTGGAACATTTCTCCAAGTGTGGCACCTGTTTATTTCAACACTTTAGGAGAAGGTTCTTCCATTCATGAGCAGTTTATTGGTAATACTAAAAATGGAGACCTAAATATGAGTTACGGTCTTGGCGGAAGCTATGCACTTAATGAAAAATTGAAAATTAGAGCCGGTATTCATAAAGTTAATTTGGGTTATAGCACTAATAACGTTATTGTATACAGTGGAATAGGCGCAAGAAATGGAGCAGGCAGTAACATAAAATATAACAACAACTCGAAGGCAACTATCTTTATAAGTGCTGAATCAATAAACCTCACTTCTGCACCTGAAATTCTGAATACAAATATTAAAGGTTCACTAGAACAGCAATTAGGTTTTATTGAAATACCTCTTGAAGTTGAATACTCCCTCATCAATAAAAAGATTGGTTTAAATGTTATCGGTGGATTTAGCACCTTGTTTTTATCTAAAAATGAAATTTATTCAAATTTAGAGGGTGAAAGAACATTAATAGGAGAGGCAACGAATATTAATAGTACAAGTTATAGTGCGAATCTAGGTGTTGGTGTAAACTATAATGTTTCAGAAAAAATTAAAATTAATCTTGAACCGATGTTCAAGTATCAGATAAATACATTCAATAATAGTTCGGGAGATTTTCAACCTTATTTTATTGGTGTATATACAGGACTTAGTTATAAGTTCTAAGTTTTTAGTTAGATTGATTATTGCAAATTTGGCAATGATACTAAAAAGCTGCTCTGTGCCAAGAGTAGCTTTTTAGGTTTAAATCTAGTTATTAAGTTGATCCAATATTACTTGTCTAGATTGTGCATTTAGTTGTTTTGTGTCTGCCGTTTTTAGGTCTTCAGTTGGAATAAATCTATGTATTTTAGATCTCATTTTACCTGGTCCTCCACTAAAAAATATATAAGAAAAGCGTTTTTTATTGTCAGAAAATGTAATTGGAACTATTGGTATTTGATGATTTATAGCCAATCTAAATGCGCCATCCTTAAATTCATCCAAAACAATATGTGCTTCAGGCACACCTCCTTCTGGAAAAATACAGATGCTTATTCCAGATTGTAAACGACGCTGAGCTCTTAAAAAAACAGCTTGTCTACTTTTCGCACTACTTCTATCTACAAGAATACACGTACGCTTATAAAAAAATCCAAATAACGGAATTTTAGCCAGCTCTTTTTTTCCAACAAAAACAAAAGGGTTTTTAAGTGTTACTAGCATCAACATAATATCCACCATTGACGTATGGTTCGCAATAAACATGTAACTTTTGGAACGTTCAGGTGTTTGTTCTCTATTAATTCTATAATTAAATCCCATACCAATTAGTATAAACTTTGCCCAAATCCTCGCAATCTTGAAAAAGAGAGGGTACCATTCTTCTTTAAGGATGGAAATTATGAGTATTGGAAATAAGACTATTATTGGTAATGCTACAAGAATATAGAACCAGATGCGATATAAAACCCAAAATATATATTTGAATACAATCATGAGTCTCAAAACTAGTCAAATTTATCGAACTCATCGTAGACTTTTCTATTTAAGTGGAACATTATACGCTTCATTTTAAATGAAATATTCTTCGGGAATACAACATAAACTTTTGGTTAGTAAATGCTATAATCATGGAATTGGAAGATGATTTTGAACTTAAAAAAATGTTCGATTGAGTTCTACATGTATTATACTAAAAAATTTATCTTTGTGTCTATTGATAAATAATAAAATGGCAAGAATACTTACAGGTATACAAAGTACCGGAACACCACATTTAGGAAATATATTAGGTGCAATCATACCCGCAATTGAAATCTCTAAAAATGAGTCTAATGACTCCTTTTTATTTATTGCTGATATGCATTCTTTAACTCAAATAAAAGATGCTAAAGCACTACGCGAAAACACATATTCTACAGCTGCAACGTGGTTGGCATTTGGCTTAGATATTGAAAAATCGGTATTCTATAGACAAAGTGATATCCCACAAGTAACAGAGTTATCGTGGTATTTAAGCTGTTTCTTTCCTTATCAACGTCTTACTTTAGCGCATAGCTTTAAAGATAAAGCAGATCGTTTAGAAGATGTAAATGCTGGCTTATTTTACTATCCTATGCTTATGGCGGCCGATATCTTGTTATATGACGCTAATATTATTCCAGTAGGAAAAGACCAATTACAACACATTGAAATGACTCGTGATGTCGCCTCTCGCTTTCACGCTAAAATTGGTGAAACTTTTGTCTTACCAGAAGGGAAAATTCAAGAAGATACGATGTTGGTGCCAGGTACTGATGGAGAAAAAATGAGCAAGAGTAAAGGTAATATCATCAATATGTTTTTAGATGATAAGAAATTACGTAAACAAATTATGTCTATCGAAACTGACAGTACGCCACTTGAAGAGCCTAAAGATTGGAGCACTTGCAATTGCTTTGCGTTATTCAATCTATTAGCTTCAGATGCTCAAATTATAAAAATGAAAGCAAATTACGAGCAAGGTGGTTATGGCTATGGTCATGCCAAACAAGCCTTATTTGAATTAATCATTGAAACCTTTGCAACAGAGCGTGAACGTTATCATTATTATATGAATAATCTCAATGAAATTGATAAAGCATTGGCAATAGGCGCGGATAAAGCAAAAGCAATCGCCAATAATGTTTTAAAGCGAGTGAGAGAAAATGTGGGGTATTAAATAACTTCAAACAATTTCCCAGGAAGTGGCCTTACCACGCCTTTCAGTTCCAAGTTTAACAGTAAGCTAGCCGTTTTAAAAACGGGGATGCTACAGTCTAGGGAAATAATATCAAGTAGTTGTTTATCTTTACTTTTTAGATAATTGTAAATAGTGCGTTCATCAGTATTTAGATCAATAAACAACTGTTTCTGTATGCCTTTTTTTTGAGGTCTATCAAAATTCCAATTTAAAAGGTATGGCACATCTAATGGATTTGAAAGCATATGCGCCTTTTGATATTTAATTAAATTATTACAACCAATGCTTTGGCTATCCGTTGTTCTACCGGGAACAGCAAACACTTCTCTATCGTATGAGTTTGCGATGTCAGCAGTGACCAAACTTCCACCTTTTTCAGCCGACTCAATCACGATTGTGGCTTCACTTAAGCCTGCAATAATTCGATTTCGCTTTAAAAAATTATTTCTATCGAACGTATCAGTACTCCAAAAATCAGTTAAGAATCCACCATTATTTTCGACCTCGATCATGTATTTCTTATGACTTCGTGGATAGATCTGATTCAACCCATGAGCCAAACAGCCTATGGTTTGTAGATTGTATTTCAAAGCAGCTTTTTGAGCAATGATATCAGTACCATAAGCAAATCCGGAGACTATAATTGGATTAAAAACAGCTAATTCTTCAACCAATTTTTCGCAAAACGCTATGCCATAAGTCGTAATTCGTCTGGTCCCTACGATACTAATTACTGGTTGTTCTTGAAAACTAATCGATCCACTTTGAAACAACATTATAGGTCCATCGATACATTGCTTTAATCGCTGAGGATATAGATGGTCCTTAAAATACAGACATGCTATGGCATTGTCATTAATAAATTTCAACTCTTCCTCTGCAGCAAGTAAATGTCTCTTGTCAAATAAACTGGCTAATGTGGTTGTTCCAATACCATTTATTAGCAAAAGCTTGTGTCTTTTCTCATTAAGCACTGCTTCTGCCGAACCACAGTGATTAATCAATTTCTTTGCGATGATGTCGCCAATCTTAGGCACGTGTTGAAGTGCCAGGGCGTAAAAAAGGGCATCGTCTTTCATTGTGTAGAATTTTTTCTACACAAAAATACTAGAAACATTATGTTAATAACTCATAATCTCCCTATATTTAACATAATTAAAATATTCTATCTTTGTTTTTATGCAACTAGAAACATACATAAGCGATTTACTTTACAGATATGATTGTGTAACTATTCCGGAATTGGGAGCGTTTTTAACGACTCGCGTTTCGGCCAAGGTTCATGAATCTACCAATTCTTTTTATCCTCCAAAAAAAATAGTTTCATTTAATGAACAATTACAACATAACGATGGATTATTATCGAGTTACATTGCCGAAGTTGAGAAAGTCCCTTATGAAGTTGCAGTACAGAAATTAAGTAAACATGTCAAGTCTGTGAAATCGTATTTAATTCAAGGTGAAACTTTGACTTTTAAAAGTATCGGTGAATTGGTCTTGAATGTTAATGGTAAAATTGAATTTAATCCATCTCAACATATTAATTATCTCACCGATGCATTTGGTCTATCTCAATTTATAGCTCCAAATATTTCTCGTGAAGTCTATAAGGAAGCTGTTGAGAAAATTGAAGAGGCTACACCAATTTCTATTACTCCAGAAAAACGCAAGTCTATTCCTTATTTAAAATATGCTGCCATTGCGGTAATTGCATTAACAATTGGTGGGTTTTCGGCTTCCAATTATTTTTCTAATAAAATAGATGCTCATAATCAGATTGCTCAAGAAGAAGCTAATCAACAACTTGATGCGAAAGTACAGGAGGCAACTTTTGTAATTGACAGTCCATTACCTGCGGCGACATTAAATGTTGAAAAACTACATGGAAGTTATCATATTGTAGCTGGTGCTTTTAGAGTTGAAGCCAATTCAGAAAAAAAAGTACAACAATTAAAAGATCAGGGTTTTAATGCTCGTAAAATTGGAGTTAATAAATATGGGCTTCATGAGGTTGTTTATTCTAGTCATTCAGATAGAATTGAAGCATTAACGACCTTGCGCAAAATCAAACGAGAACATAATTCTGAGGCTTGGCTTTTAGTAAAAACATTAAATTAAATTTTCCTTCTTCAGTTTTTAAAAGCGACTTACCTTTGCCAATCCTAAATATGATGTGATGGAAGTGAAAACACCTTTTCAATCGAAAACCATAATGACAGACTTGGTATTGCCAAGTGAAACCAATCCATTAAATAATTTGTTTGGTGGTGAATTATTAGCCAGAATGGATCGAGCGGCAAGCATTTCTGCAAGACGTCATAGTAGGCGAATTGTGGTAACTGCTTCTGTAAATCATGTTGCTTTTAATAAAACTGTACCCTTAGGAAGTGTTGTTACAATTGAGGCGAAAGTATCTCGGGCGTTCAAAACCTCAATGGAAGTCTTTATAGATGTATGGATTGAAGATAGAGAATCTGGCGAACGCACTAAGGCTAATGAGGCCATATACACCTTCGTTGCTGTTGACGAAACCGGTAACCCTATAAAAGTTCCACAAATCACACCTGAAACAAAAGAAGAAACCGAGCGCTTTCATGCTGCCTTAAGAAGAAAACAACTCAGTCTAGTGCTTGCTGGTAAAATGAAACCTAGCGAGGCCACAGAGCTTAAAGCATTATTCGTTTAAACTTTTCTAGTTTAAATAGGTCTTATAGTTATACTTAAATTCAAAGCTATGAAATCTATGCTCCTTTTTTTGTCGTTAATGCTTCTCTTCGGAACATCTTCTTGTGCTACTAGAGTGGTCACCAAACCTGCAACTGTAACTATTGTAAAAACGCCTCCTAGGCATTATAAGATTGTAAAAGTAAAAGGGAAACGCTATTATTTTTGGAATGGGAAACACTACAAAAAAACAAAGAAAGGTTATATTTTCGTGCGTGTTTAGTATTTGCGATTATTTCATTTTGAAAATCCAGTACGCAGGATTTTGTGTTTTTGCATCTTTATAGATCCCAAACCCTAACATCGTTTGTCCAGTACTTTTATTGGTGAAAACTTCACCTATAGCTTGGTTAGTAGTTACCTTATCTCCTTTTTTGACACTGATTTTTGACAGATTTTTGTAAACCGTAATATAATTACCATGTCTTATCATAACCACAGGATTTGCGTTTTTAATAATCATAATTTCTGAAACTACGCCATTAAAAACAGCTCTAACTTTAGCACTTTTTTCAGTAGCAATTTTCACCCCTTGATTATTAACTTTTAAAGATCTATCAATAGGATCTGATTGCAAACCATATTTAACTTTCACAACTCCTTTTTCTACAGGCCAAGGTAATTTTCCTTTATTCGCAGCAAAATTAGCGGCAAGCGCTTTAGCTTCTGGCGTTAAAGCAAAGCCTTTTGACCTTGACGATTTTCCTGCTTTTTTATTTGAAGCCGCAATTGCTGCTCTAATTAAACGGTCAATTTCTTTATCAATTCTATCAGCCTCTTGTTGCTTCTTTTTTATTTGTGACGTATAACTGCTTAAGTTTTTACGAATAGAAGCCATTAGTAATTCGTGTTCTTTTAATTCGCTTTCTAAACGTTTTTTAGCTACTCTATTCTCTTCAACTAACTTTTGTTTGTCTTCTTTCTGCTTTAATAAAGCGGTGTTAAGCTCTTGGAGTTTTGAAGTTTTCTCCTTTATGGCATCGCCTTGCTCCTTTTGATAATCGGTATATTGATTAATGTATTGCAATCGTTTGTATGCTTGTTTAAAATTGTCTGATGATAATAAGAACATGACTCGGCTTTGTTCTGATTTACTTTTATACGATTTAACCACCATCGTAGCATAATCTTCTTTGAGCTGTTTTAATTGATCTCTAAGACTCGAAATCTCCTTTTGATTTGTGTTAATCTCTCGCGTCAATAAATTTGCTTGATCGTTGGTGATTTTTATTAAATTCCTTCTAACACTAACCTTGTAATTTATATCTTCTACCAATGTAATTACAGATTTTTCCCTTTTTTTATCTGAAAAAAGCAATGTATTTATTTGCTGAATTTCCTTTTGAAGTTGTTGGCGTTTTGCTTCTAATTCTTTTTGTTTATCACTCTGTGCACTAACAGAAAAATTGCAAAAAAGCAGGCCGATAATAACTAAAATGTAGGTTGATTTATTTTTCATTTGCTAATACAATTTCTTTAAATCCTGAAGGAATTCTAAAAGGGAAACGCAACTCTTGATTTAATGATACTGATTTAAATTCCATATCAATTAATACTTCATCTGTATTTTCAACTGCAATTATTTTCATGGTTTTCGGTAAAACCTGTTTTTCTATTTCTTGATATGCTGTATAGTCAATTTGTAAAAACCGCTTCTTTAATGGTTGATACAACTGCTGAGAATCCATCTTGAAATGTGCTGGGTTGAATAATAAGAAAAGCTCTAAGAGCACCTTTTGATCTTTAGGCTGTAAAATATAAGATACCTCATTAATTGAAGCTATATAAGTGTCATCCTTCAAATTATAAATAGATTCTCCTAGTAATAAACTTTGTACTTTATCAAAATCTAAATCAATTCCTAATAGATTGCTTAGTAAGGTATAATCTCCATCGAAATATTGATTATTAATTTTATCATAAAACCTTACCTTCTCTGGAGTAATCATGGCTCTCGCCAATCCTAGGGTTGCACTTATCCAGATGGTTTTATCTTTTTCCATTCTTAAATTGACAGTATAATTGTGTGCCTTGTTATCTTGGGTGTATGCTATTTTTACTTTTGTCTGAAGTCTTTTAAATTTCGCGGCTTTTTTAGAATTTTCTCTAATAATTTGTTTCGCAGACAACTTACTATCAAGAGCACTAGAATTAGTAATGCTCTTGGTAGACTTGCATCCAAGAACACCAATTAAAAGTACTAATAAACTATATTTTAATAGTTTCATCTTATCTGATTTCTTAAGAGTTTATTGTTTTAGCGCTTCTGCCTTTTTAGCAAACGCTTTAGATTTAGATATATTATTAGCAATTTCATGAGCCAAACTTAACTGAGTATAAAAATCACCTTCCATTTTGATATCATCTACTAAGTAAACTAAACCCGTTTCTAAACTCTCAATTGCTTTTTTAGAATGTTTCAATTTGTTATTTGCTACGCCATTAATTAAATACAAAATCGGTTGAGCTGGAAATAATTCTAATACTTCAGTACTTTTTGATTCTGCGGCTGCATTCATATTTAAATCTAATTGCAGCAATAATACATCCTTAATTACATTAAAATTGTTTGGTTCTTGTTTTAGTACTTGGTTATAATATGTCAGTGCTTTAACTTTGTCATTCGATTTTAAATAATATTGAGCCAACTCTAATAATGACTTTGAGTTTTCATTAGCATCTACTATTGTAGTCGCTTCTAATAAGTCTGATTCGTGCTCAGGGTGTCTTGAAACAAAACTCACAAAATCATTAAGCACCTTTGCTTTTGCATCTGCATTTATTTGTGCGCTTTTAAGCACAATCTTCATCGATGAAATGGCATTTTGAGTATCATCGCTCTCCAGATAGAATTTATACAAGGCAAGGTGTACCAATTCTGATTCTGGTTTAATTTCTAACAGTTTTTTAGCCGTATTGAATGCTTTTACTTTTTCACCAGATTCGCTATATCTATAAATTAGTGTCAAATAATTCGTTTCATTGTTCGGACTATCGGCAACTCGTTTCTCTAGATTCTCAATTCGATCTTCGTCCTTCCCTGTAATATTATAAATTTGATTGCGCATATAATCGCGATCTTCATTTATACCCAACTTCGAATCTAACGCATCTAAAATTTCTAGGGCATTTTTATATTTTTTTGCTTTAATGTACAAGCCTGCCAAATCTTGCTTATAATCTGGATGGTACTTTACAAGTTGCTTTACCGTTTTTACAGCTTTATCTATATCATTTTGTTGAATATAAACATCATACAGTTCGTCCAGAAACCATTCGTTTTCGGGTTGTTTGGAAAGCGCTTCTTTTAATGAACTTTCAGCAGCTCCAAAATTCTTAAGCTGTTTATAATTCTTTCCAAGTTCAAAGTATAACGCAGCATCAGTATCATCAAGAGACTCACATTTTAACAAGGCATCTATTGCGCGTTGATAATTTTCTATTCCCTTTTGCTTTAAGGCCTCAAAAAAGGCTTCTTGATATGCGTCTTCAACATTACCAAGATCATCATCCGGACGTTTATTAAAATCTACTTGTCCATAGCTATGCTGTTGGAAAAGTAATATTCCAAATACCAAAACAAATATGTGAATTTGATGCTTCATTAGTTATAGATTCTCCTAATTAGCTTTAGGCAATTATTATTCCAAAACGGAGTAATCTCCGATACTTATCGTTTTAAAATTGCCATCAAAGCGCACATGATTACCAATCATAGCGTTGTCTAAATTAGCATTTTTAATTGTGGTGTCGCTTTGTATTAAGCTATTTTTAACGGTTGAATTTTCAATTATACAGTCTTTACCTATGGAAACATTAGGGCCAATAGTAGTGTTAATCAAAACAACATTTTCATCAACGAAACAAGGTTCAATAATATTTGAATTTGTTAACGTCACCGAATTTGCAATCAATTGCTCCTCTCCATCTGCTCTTAAAAATCCTAACATCCTCCTATTGGTGTCAATAGTTATGGCCTTATTACCACAATCCATCCATTCATCTACAGTTCCTGTTTTAAACTTTTTTCCATCAGTCATCATACGTTTAATGCCATCATTAATTTGATATTCACCACCATTCATAATGTTTTCATCAAGTACCTCCTGGAGTTTCATTTTTAAGACGCTAACGTCCTTAAAGTAATAAATACCAATTACTGCTTGATCACTTATAAAAGTTTCAGGTTTTTCAACCAGTTCGATTATTTCTTGATTATCATTTAGTTTCACAACACCATACGCTTCTGGATTGTCGACTTTTTTTGTCCATATAACGCTATCAGCCGATGGATCTAAATCAAATTCAGCTCTGATAAGCGTATCTGCATATGCTATTACAGCAGGTCCTGATAACGACGGTTCTGCGCACATAATTGCATGTCCTGTTCCTAAAGGTTGATCTTGCCGATAAATTGTAGGTTTTGCATCTAAGCCTTCAGCCAATTCAATTAAACTAGCAACTACATCATCTCCGAACCAAGCCGGATCTCCTAAAACAAAAGCAATCTCTTCAATAGGTTGATTCAATACTTTTACAATGTCTTTTACCAATCGATGTACAATTGGTTGCCCGGCAACTGGTATTAATGGTTTAGGAACTGTTAAACTATGTGGACGTAGTCGAGAACCTCTCCCGGCCATTGGTACAATTATTTTCATGTTTATTTTATTTTACTCCGGTGCTTCCAAATCCGCCTTCTCCTCTAGAAGTTTCAGATAATTCTTCTACTTCAACCCATTCGGCACGTTCATGTTTTGCTATAATTAATTGCGCTATGCGCTCGCCATTTTCAATACAAAAATCTTCATTGGAGAGATTGACCAAAATCACACCTATTTCTCCTCTATAATCCGCATCAATGGTTCCAGGAGCGTTTAAAACCGTGATTCCTTTTTTAGCTGCTAAACCACTTCGTGGACGTACTTGAGCTTCTATTCCTATTGGCAATTCAATAAACAAACCTGTTTTAACAATTGTTCTTTCTAAAGGTTTTAGAGTAACTGGATCAATCAAATTTGCCCTTAAATCCATTCCTGCTGAAGCGATCGTTTCATAGTGTGGGAGCATGTGATTAGACTTGTTTATGATCTTGATGTTCATTTTAGCGTTTTAATAGTTGTTTCAATTGTTGTCTTTCGGAAAAATATATGATTGTCAAAAATACAACTAACATTGGTATTCCAACAGCATAATCCTCTCGAAATTTGTAAAACGATAGTACTGAAAATCCAATTGAAATTGATAAATACAGGCCAATTTTTTTTAAGTTATACGGAATAGGATAGTATTTTCTTCCAAAATAATAAGACAGTAGCATCATTATTGAGTATGCTATTAAAGTGGCTATTGCTGATGCTTTATATCCATATTCTTTTATGAAAAGAATGTTAATTACTAATGTTATTATCGCGCCTACAATGGATATATATGCTCCAAATTTTGTTTTATCGGTGATTTTATACCAAACTGACAGATTATGATAAATTCCCAAACAGAAATTTGCCATTAAAATAATTGGAACAATCCACATCGCTTCCCAATACCCTTCACTTCTAACTATATACGGTTTTAATGCGTCGGCAAAAACTACAACAGTTAATAATATAATAGAACCAAATGCTACAAAAAATTCTAAGATTTTTGCATAATTTTTCTGAGGATTCTCACTTTTCGCATGACTGAAAAAGAACGGCTCAATTCCTAATCGATAAGCCGTAACAAATAATGTCATAAAGATGGCTATTTTATAACAGGCAGAATACATTCCTATTTGGGTATCTGCAATATCACTAGGTAGAAGTTTATCAAGTAGGATTCTATCAAATGTCTCATTTATAGAAAACGCAATTCCAGCAACTAAAACAGGAAGCGCATATCGCATCATTGTTTTCCACAATTTTGAATCAAACACATATTTAATCTTAGTGTAAAATGGAAACATTAAAACTAAAGTTATGGCACTTGCAACTAGGTTAGCGATAAAAATATAGCTGATTTCAAAGTTGGGCTTATAGATACTATCAAATATAGATTCGGTTGAAGCTAAATCTTTTAAAGCTAATAAAAAGAACAGATTTAAACCCAAATTAATAGCAACGTTAAGAATTTTAATTATTGCATATCGCATTGGACGAGACGTTGCTCTTAACCAAGCAAATGGAATTATTACTAAAGCATCCAAAAGTAAAATCCAGATCACTAAGTTGATATATTTCACTTCAATATCAATAAACGACGCTATCTGATTTTGAAAAATTAAAGCCAAACTGAAAAATCCAATAGAAGAGACTATTAGTGAAATTGCAGATGTTCCGATGACTTTATCCTTATCCTCATCTTTACTAAAGAATCTAAAGAACGCCGTTTCCATACCATATGCCAATACAACATTAAATAATACAAAATATGAGAAGATAACCGAGACTTTACCGTATTCTGCAACCGAGGAGAGCACGCCTTTAGTTGTATACAATGGCACTAACAGGAAACTCAACATTCTCGGTAAAACCGTAGCTAAACCGTAAATAAATGTTTGTTTAAATAATGTCTTTAATGCGCTCAAATGTGGTTTTTTGTTCTGCTAAAATTACGTTTTTAGCAAACGTAAACCAAAGATAACTTATTGCTTGTTTGGTGGAGCGCTTGGATAGTTTAATGGTGATCTTTCTGCTACATCAGAAATTTTATAGTAGTGTACAGTATTGCCTGTAGTGAACCTTAAAACACATTCATTAGCACCAAGAATAAAAGGGACATTAGATTTTTTTTCTGGAAATTCATTCCCATATTCGTGTTTGGAGTCACCACTCATAATTATATCCTTATTTTGATTAATTTTAGTTTTTAAATCGACAAAATATCCCATTTTCCCAGTTACAATTTTTCCTTTTAGTCCTCTAAAATAAAGACTATCGAATGACACATTGTTTCTATTAGAGACTACCGAAATGTACACGTGTATTCCTGAACCACCTTCTTTTAGGCCAGAAGACCAGCGCTGACAATAAACCTCGCCAAGCTCAAAAGACACGTTTTCCTGAAGAATCAGCGCTTGTTTTTCCTTTGTATGCTTTGATGATGAACATTGTGAAAAACTGGTCATAAAAAGCAGTATAATAGCAAATCGGAATAGGCGTTTCATAATTTTCATAAACTAATTGATAGGTATTTAAAGATACTAAAAACAAATGCTATGCCATAAAAAAAGCCTCACTACAAAAGTGAGGCTCTATATATTTAGAAAAGACCTTTCATCAAGCTTCGCTTGTTACTTTTCAATATAAAATACATTTTATATTTCAGTAATGTTCAAGGTGACAGTTCTTTATAAAATTAATTATTCAAGGCTTCTGCTCCACCAACAATCTCAAGGATTTCATTAGTAATTGATGCTTGACGCGCTTTATTATAAGTTAATTTCAATTGATCTCTTAGTTCAGTAGCGTTATCTGTAGCTTTATGCATTGCAGTCATACGTGCGCCATGTTCGCTTGCAAATGAATCTCTAATCCCCTTGTACAATTGTGTTTTTAAAGACTTTGGAATTAATTGCTCAACGATTTCAACTTTTGAAGGTTCAAAAATATAATCTGTATTTGCATCAGCTTCACCTTCACTAGGTACTATTGGTAAAAATTGTTCTACCATTATATCTTGAGTCGCGGCATTTTTAAACTTGTTATAGACAATTTCAATTTTATCAAATTCTCCTGTCACAAACTTTTCCATCAGCATTTCAGCAATTACAGCAACATTATCAAATGTAAGATCATCAAAAACTTCGCTGTGATTCGAAATTACATTTAACTTTTTGGATAAGGCATCATTTGCTTTTTTACCAATCGCAACAAACGATACATTTTTATCTGAATAGGATTCAGCCAATCGATTTGCTTGTTTAATGATATTTGAATTGAATGCTCCACAAAGGCCTCTATTAGAAGTAATCGCAACCACAAGAATATTTTTCACTTCTCTTTGGCTTGCATATTTACTACCTGTATCTGCATCCATAGTTGCACTTAAACTTTGTAAAAGTTCAGTTAACTTATTCGCATAAGGACGCATTGCTGTAATAGCATCTTGCGCCTTCTTTAACTTTGCAGCAGATACCATTTTCATGGCACTAGTAATCTGCATCGTTGAAGATACCGATGCTATTCTATTACGTATTTCTTTTAAGTTTGCCATATTTTTTAGAATTAAGTACTGAGTATTCAGTAGTGAGAATCTAATATCTCACTACTCAATACTAAAATCTAATTATGCTCTGTATTTTCCTGATAAATCATTAGCTACAGTCGATAATGTATCTGTAACTTCATCAGTAAGTTTCCCGGCTTTTAAAGTTGAAAGCACATCAGCATGCTTCGCATTTAAATATTCAATAAAATCGCGTTCAAACTCTTTTATTTTTTCAACAGGAACATCTCGTAATAAGTTTTTAGATCCTGCATAAATTATAGCAATCTGATCTTCAACTGTATAAGGGTCATTTTGTGCTTGTTTTAAAATTTCAACATTACGTCTCCCTTTTTCAATCACATTTAAAGTAGATGCATCTAAATCTGAACCAAACTTAGCAAAAGCTTCTAATTCACGGAACTGAGCTTGATCTAATTTTAAGGTTCCAGATACTTTTTTCATGGATTTAATCTGAGCATTTCCACCAACACGAGATACAGAAATACCTACATTAATAGCTGGACGTACACCAGAGTTGAACAAATCACCATCTAAGAAAATCTGTCCATCAGTAATCGAAATTACGTTTGTTGGAATATATGCAGATACATCACCAGCTTGAGTTTCGATAATTGGAAGTGCTGTTAATGAACCTCCTCCTTTTACCATTGGCCTCAATGAATCTGGTAAATCATTCATTTCTTTAGCAATCGCATCATTATTAATTATCTTTGCTGAACGCTCAAGTAATCTAGAGTGAAGATAAAATACATCTCCTGGATACGCCTCACGTCCTGGAGGACGACGTAATAATAAAGACACCTCACGATATGCAACCGCTTGTTTCGATAAATCATCAAACACAATTAATGCTGGTCTACCAGTATCTCTAAAATACTCTCCAATTGATGCGCCTGTAAACGGTGCATAAACTTGCATGGCAGCAGGATCAGATGCATTTGCCGCTACAATAGTAGTATAAGCAAGTGCTCCTTTTTCTTCTAACACTTTAGCAATATTTGCTACAGTTGATGCTTTTTGACCAATAGCAACATATATACAATATACAGGTTCACCTGCATCGTAAAATTCTTTTTGATTTAAGATGGTATCTATACAAACTGTAGTTTTACCTGTTTGTCTATCTCCAATAACTAACTCACGTTGACCACGTCCAACAGGAATCATTGCATCAATAGATTTAATACCAGTTTGTAAGGGTTCAGTTACAGGCTCACGGTAAATAACACCAGGAGCTTTACGCTCTAGTGGCATTTGATACGTTTCACCTTGAATAGGTCCTTTACCATCAATAGGGTTTCCTAATGTATCTACAACACGTCCAACAATACCTTCTCCTACATTAATAGAAGCAATACGTTCCGTACGTTTTACTGTAGAACCTTCTTTAATTTCTTTTGAAGTTCCTAACAATACGATACCAACATTATCTTCTTCAAGATTCAATACAATACCTTCTAATCCACCATCGAATTCAACTAACTCACCATATTGAGCGTTAGCCAATCCATAGGCGCGTACAATACCATCACCTGTAGTTAGTACTGTTCCAACTTCGTCTAAAGAAGCACTTGCTTCAAATCCTGAGAGTTGTTGTTTTAAGATTGCTGATACTTCAGCTGGTTTTACTTCTGCCATCTTATTATTTATTTAGATATAAATATCTTAGTTTAATGTAAATTCTCTTTTTAATTTGCTTAGCTTATTAGATATACTTGCGTTGTATTGAATGTCTCCTACACGTAATATAAATCCTCCTATGATAGAATCATCAACGATGTTTTCAATTGACGCATTTTTACCAGTAAGTTCTTTTACTTTAGCTAATACTTTTGTTTTCAATTCGTCAGTTAAAGGAACTGCAGTGGTTACGATTGCAACTTGAATTCCGTTTAATTGATCATATAATTCGGTATACTTTTGAGCGACATGACTTAATAAATGGATACGTTTATTTGTATTTAGCGTATCTATTAAGTTCACACTTAAAGCATTTGTGTTTTTAAATATTTCTAATAGCGCAGACCTTTTAATCGCAGATGTTACAACAGGGCTTTCAAGCATATCGCTTAAATCATTGTTTTCTGCAATTGTACCAGCGATTAGCTTCATATCGCCATTAACAGCTTCTGCAGAATTTTGATCTCCTGCTAAACTTAAAACTGCCTTTGCGTAACGTATTGCTGCTCTTGTTTGTGCCATTATTTTCTTAGTTTAATATTGCTTCACCTAACATGTCTTCGACTAACTTAAGCTGTTTGTCTTTATTAGATAATTCTTCACGTACCACTTTTTCAGCAATTTCCACAGATAAACTAGCCACATGATTTTTAAGCTCTGCCATTGCAGATTTCTTTTCACTTTCAATAGCAGCTTGCGCCTGTTCAATCATTGAATTTGCTTGTGCTTGTGCTTCATCCTTTGCATCAGAAATCATTTTGCTTTTGATGTCTCGAGCATCTTTCAACAATGCCTCACGTTCAACACGAGCTTCTTTTAAAATACGCTCATTATCCGCTTGAAGATTTTCCATCTCTTTACGAGCATTTTCAGCCGATGCCAATGCGTTTTTAATTCCTTCTTCCCTATCGCTTACTGCGCCAAGAATAGGCTTCCAAGCAAATTTTCTTAAAATGAAAAGCAAACATAAAAATGTTACTGCAGTCCAAAATACGAGTCCAAGTCCAGGTGTAATTAAATCCATTTCTTTTTTGTTTTAAATAACTTAAATTTAAAAAATACAGAAGCAACCAACCGTTACTTCTGTATTCTTAGGTTTTTTACCCTTGTAAGAAGGCAACAACAACACCAAATAGTGCTACCGCCTCTACGAAGGCTGCTAAAATTAATGCAGAAGATTGAATCTTTCCGTGCATTTCTGGTTGACGCGCCATAGCTTCCATAGCTGATCCACCAATTTTACCAATACCAACACCAGCTCCAATAGCTGCTAAACCAGCTCCAATAGCTGCAATTCCAGTAATAGTCATAGTTATAAAATTTAAATTAATTAATGATGTTCTTCT